>ENA-ORSS01001187-ORSS01001187.1-human-gut-metagenome-genome-assembly--contig:-NODE-1187-length-27776-cov-4.333393_pt1 | contig 27776 bp, 25 predicted proteins | sample MGYA00241899_ERZ509162 | MGnify/ENA primary metagenome ERZ509162 (study PRJEB26280, sample SAMEA2338641) | human gut metagenome | biome: human gut; feature: human-associated habitat; material: faeces... | reverse complement strand
TTGAGCACGGCTTCGGCTATCGCCCCGCCGATTTGTGGCTCCGTGCCGCTGCCGAACTCGTCGATGAGCAGCAGCGTGCGCTCGTTGGCCTGGCGCATCATGTGCTTCATGTTGTTTAGGTGGCTCGAATAGGTGCTGAGGTCGTTCTCTATGCTCTGTTCGTCGCCAATGTCTATCATGATGTTTTGGAACAGTCCGACCTTGGAACGGCCGTCGACAGGTATTGGCAGGCCGCATTGCAGCATGTACTGCAACAGGCCTACAGTCTTAAGGCACACCGACTTTCCGCCTGCGTTGGGGCCCGATATGAGCAGTATGCGCTTGTCGTGGGTGAGCATGATGTCGAGTGGAACCACCTGTTTGCCCTGTTTGGCCAGCGATAGCGCCAGCAACGGGTGTATGGCCCTTATCCAGTCGATGTGAGGTTGGCTGCCGGCTTCAGGCTCGATGGCATTGGTCATGTCGGCCAGTGCGGCCTTGGCGTTGATGAGGTCGATGGCCGCAAGAAACATGTAGGAGTCGATGAGCTCGGGCACATGGGGCCTGACAAGCTTGGCGAAGTCGGTAAGGATGCGTATTATCTCGCGTCTCTCTTCGGCTTCGAGCTCCCTCACCCGGTTGTTGGCCTCCACCACTTCGGCCGGTTCGATGTAGACTGTCTTTCCGGTGGCCGACTCGTCGTGCACAATACCGCGTATCTTGCGTTTCAGGCCGGGCGCAACAGGTATGACCAGGCGTCCGTCGCGCATGGTGGCGCTGGCGTCGCGGTCGACGAGGCCCTCGCTCTGGGCTGCCCGCAGGATGCTGTTGAGTGTGCGCGAAATGCTGCCTTCGGTCCTGGCCAGTTCGCGGCGTATCTCGAGAAGCGCCGGCGATGCGCTGTCTTTTATCTTCCCGAACTTGTCGAGAATCTGGTCGATGCGCTGCACTATTTGCGGAAACGTGGCCACACCGTCGGCCAGCCGGTGCAGGGCGGGGTAGGCGTATGCAGGCTCTCCGTCGCCGTCGGTTCCATCGGGGCGGTTGAGGAAACTCACAATGGCGCAGATGGTCTCTAACGACCGGCGCAGGTCGAACAGCTCGTCTTCTTCGATGTGTGTGCCTTCGAGCCGCAAGCGGGCCACGCATTCCCTTACGTCAAAGAAATATTGCAGTGGCATTTGTTCGGCTCCGGCCTGTATTCGCCTGAACTCTTTCACCTGCAGCAGCCACTCGTTTATGGCGGCAGCGTCGTCGGTGGCTTGCATGTTGTCTACCATTTCGCGTCCGAGCTGGCAGAGGCAACGCTGTTTTAGCAGCGTCCTTATTTCGTCGAAGCCTATCTTCGTTTCAAAGTTCTTGGGGTAAATCATGGTGCAAAGGTAGTGCAAACGACAGACACTGCAAAACAAACTTGTCGGTTTTTTGTGTTTGGACTGCTGTTCAAGCCTGCTTCGCACGGGGGTGACGCATGTGGCAGTGGGCTATATATTTGCCGATAAAACGGTTGTTGCTTTCGGCATTGCAGCGTTGCCGTAGGGCTGTGAGCCAGTGGCATTAAGGTTGGACACGGCTTTGATGATAGTTTTATGCTTAAGGACAATCCCTGCGGATTAACGATTTACATCCGCAGGGATTGCATGAGCCGGTGCTGTCAAGCTGTTACTTGACCATTATCTTCTTGGTCGTAGTGCCTATCTTCACGGCGTAGATGCCTGCAGGCAGGCTTACCGCATACTTGCCGGCTACATTGCCGCAGAACACTTGTGAGCCGTCGAGGGTGTAGATGGATGCCTCGGTCTCGGTGGCGGCGGTGAATATCAGTTCATGGTTGCCGCTCTCTACCGTGACATTGCCGCCGGCCACTCCGCTGACAGAGGTGGCAACGGTGAATTTTACCATCACGTCGGTGGCCCTGATTACAGTGAACTTGTTGTCGGCAATGCTTCTGCCGTTGGCCTTTGCAGCCGACAGCTCATATCCTTCGTCGGGAGTTGCCTGGAGCGTAAGCACGCTGTTCTTCTCTACCTTGTCGCCGCTTCTCACCTCGTTGTTGTCGTTCGTGAACAGCCTTACGGTTCCGTTTTCGGTGTCGAGTATGGTTACGTAAGCCTGGTTGCAGCCGCTTCCGTCGCCGTCGCTGTTCACTCGCCATCCCTTTGCCGTGGCAATGGTTGTCTCAGAATGCTCGGCGTCGTTGTTGTTGGTTGCATTGTCGTCGGCCACCCATAGCGTGTTGCCAGTGCCATAGCTGCTCTGCACCTCTTTCCATTCGTTGAGAGAATAGTAGAAATCGTTGAGGGTGCATGCGTCCCAACCGTTGTCGCTGACATAGATAAGCGACAGTTCTTTCTGGTTTCTCAGGTCGAGGCCTGCCAGTTTGTTGCCGTTCAATAGCAGCGAACGCAGCTTGGGGTTGTTGTTAAGGTCGAGTTTGGTGAGCTGGTTGCCGTTTGCCGACAGTACTTCAATTTGGCTGTTGTTGCTGGTGTTGAGCTCGGTAAGCTGGTTGAGGGCCACGTTTAGCTCTTTCAGCAGCGGCATGCCCGTCACGTCTATTGCCGTGAAGCTGTTTCCTTGCAGGCTCAGTTTCTCCACTTTGTCGCATGCGCCGAGGTGCATTTCCGAAATCATGTTGCCCTTGAGGTCTATGTTTACAAGGTCTTTCTGGTTTGAGAGGTCGATGGACGAGATATAGTTGCCGTAGGCGTTGAGGGTAGTCAGCTTTGGGCAATCGGCCACGTTGAGCTCTTCGAGGTCGCAATAGGAGCAGTCGAGGAACTCCAAGTCGGGCTGGTTGCTCACGTCAAGCGTGCCAATCTCGTTCATGTAGGTCTTTAGGGTGCGCAGGGAGCCATTGTTGCTGACGTCTATTCCTGTGATTCCGTTTTCGTTTCCAACAAACGGATAGCTTGAGAAGTCGGCATAAGTCACGTTGCCGCTGATGGTCACTGTTTCCCCCGAAGTGCCGTCTTCGTTGGCTATCGACGTCGCACTCTTGCCTATTGTATATGCAACGGGTTGCCCGTCGCCCCAGTCTATGGTAATTTGCGTGTCGTCTTCGTCGGCCGCCAGGAAATACTGCTGAGGCTCGCCCCATAGAACTTCGAGTGTGATGGTGGGGGCGGAGGCCCTAACAAACACCGGCTTGACGGTTGCTGCGGCTGACACAACGAAGATGGTGTCTTCTACAAGTGTGCCGTTCACCTCAATTCCGCCGAGCTTGTAGCCGGCAGCCGGGGTTGCTGCTACAGAGATGGGGTAGCCGGGTTTGGCCGTCGTTGTGACAGTATTCCATGTCTGGAAGTCTTCGCCCATTTGCGTAAGGGCCACGCTGCCTTTGTCGGCCGTGGCAATCGTGAGCGCTACCGGCGCCATAGAGGCCGTGTTGTCGCCCGTTACGTCGACCATGTAATTGTTGTCTGTGTCTTCTGTTATTAATGCCGTGTTTGATGTCTCGGCTCCGGGTATGCCCTCTATGAACACGTTTGTCCAGCGCGAACCGCCCACATGCGACGGCATTGCGGCAAAGGTGAAGTTCAGAGTCTGTGCGGTCATCCTTGCGTTGTTGCGCAGGTCGAGTCTTTTCAGGCCGTTGTAGCCTATCTCGTCGTGCATGTCGAGGAACTCTATTTTGGTGTTCTTGGCGCTCACGTTGGCAAGGTAAATCTTGCCTGTCAGGTCAAGGCGGGCTATGTCAGTGCTGTCTATGGTGATGTTTCTCAGCATTTTTATTTTGCTAACGTCGAGTTTCTTTATTGCCGTGTTGCTCACATTGACGTTTTGCAGGGCGGTGTTGTTCTCAAGCGACAGCTTTGTGAGCCGTGTGTGGTCAACCGACAGAGAGCGCAGGCGTGGGTTTTTGACGAGGTTCAGGCTTTCCACCATAGTGTAAGACATGTGCAACTCTTCGAGTTCGGGGCATCCCGATACATCTATTTCGGCTATGCCGGTGTTCCCGCTGAGGTCAAGGTTGTTGAGCTTCGGGTAGTAGTCGCCTATGGTTATGTCCATCATGTCGCCGTTCTGTATGCTCAGGTAGTTTAGCTTTGGCATGCTCTTCTCGTAGAAATGCACAATGTCGCAGTTGTCCATGTGTATTGAGCTGAGCACATTATTGTCGGCAAAGACCACCGTAGACAGGGTGGGGTTGTTGTTTATGGAAAAGCTCTCAAGCTGTTCGAAGGCCATCAGGTTGAGCATGCTTATCTGGTTGTCGCTCAGGTCGAGGTGCGTCAGGCTGTCAAGGCCTCCGAGGTCGGTGCCCTCATAGGTGAGTTCGTTTTTTGAGGCGTTCAGTCTTTTCAGTGTTTTCTGGCCGTAGAAAGCCATCGAATTGGCTGCGTCTTCGTTGACCTCAAGGCTTTTCAGCGCCCCGTAGATGCGCACTGTGTCGCCGAGGAGCTTGCCCTGGATGTTTGCGTTGGCGCCCCAATAGGTTTTAGTGCCTTTTTTCACTTGGTTGCCATCGCCGAAGTCTACCAGCAACGTGTCTCCTACGCATGGCTCGGCACTGAAAGTGAACGACTCTCCGTACTGCATGTTTGTGCCAATCTTGACCCAACTGTCTTGCGCCATGGTGCCGACTGCGGGAAGCAAAAGGCTTAGTAATGATAAAATCTTTTTTATATAAAAATATTAAAATGGTAATGAATAGTCTTGAAAATTGCGATAAAGATACTAAAAAACAATATAAAACAAGTGATTTTAATATAATTTATGACGATGAATGCTGTGTTTGCCGTTTGCCAAAAACATGGGTTTGATGGCTTGATTTGTTAATCTTGCAGAATGGCTGGGCACTGCCCAACCTCAGCGGTCTCTCAATCGTGATTTAAGAAGCGGCGATATTTGTCTTTTTGTTTGGGCAAATTAAAAAACATAACGAAAAATTTGGCCGTTTCAAAAAAATGCCGTACCTTTGCACTCGCTTTCAGAGGAAAGTGTTAAAGGTGACAATTGGAGAGATGGTAGAGTGGTCGATTACAGTAGTCTTGAAAACTACCGTACCGAGAGGTACCGGGGGTTCGAATCCCTCTCTCTCCGCCAAGGCTCCGAACAGAGGCATTCAAACAAGGAGTCAAAAAGCTTATAAAGCACCGTAAATCAAGCGATTACGGTGCTTTTTTCATGTATATGCGCTAAACCTTGACGGTATAAATGCATCGGCTGGCAGTCACATTTCGGTCATTCTCTGCTACATTTACTGCTACAGAAAGACTGACCACCAAAAAAATGTAGCAGAGACGTACTTTTGAAGCCCATATTGACGCCTCGTAAGTCACTTAATAACAGATATTTATGTTTAACTTTGTGGCCAAAGTGCTACACAAATAACGTGTTATTATGAGACTGATTTTTAAGGTGTCGTATTATATACGCACAAATTACGAGAACAAGGAAGGTAAATCACCGTTGATGATACGGATTTACCTTAATGGCAAAATGCTTACTGTCGGGTCTGCAGGAATCAACGTTGACAAGACAAAATGGTCAAACGAGACAAACCGCCTTAAAGGACGTACTTCCGAGGTCTTGAACATCAATGCCCAAATTGACAACATCTCCTCAGATTTGCGGAACATCTTCCAAAAGCACCAGTTTGACAAGGACCTTACCCTTGATAAGATAAAGAGCATTTATCTTGGCAAGAACAAGGAATGTACAACTTTCCTCGATTTCTACGGCAAGTATCTTGAGGACATCAAGGCTCAAGTTGGTAAAGGGAAAACTCTGGCCACATATCACAAATATTCTGCGGCAGGAAAACACTTTGAAAGTTTCTTGAAGCTGAAATATGGTCGCAAGGATATAATGCCGTCTGAATTGACCCATGTAATCATTCATGACTTTGATGTTTATCTGCGCACAGTGGCCAGCCTTAAGCCCAATAGCGCAACTAAGACATTGAAGTTTTTTAAGACTGTAGTCATATTTGCCCAAAAATGCGGCATATTGACGCACGATCCATTCGCCCAGCATCGTTTCCATCTCGAATCCGTTGACAGAGGTTTCCTCACAGACGAGGAGATTACAAAAATCATGGAAAAAGAATTTTCCACTCCTCGTTTGGAATCCGTCCGTGATATATTCATATTTTCATGTTTCTGTGGGCTTGCATACATTGATGTGGCAAATCTGACCCAAGACAACATTGTAACGCTTGACGGGAAGAAATGGATAATGACAAGGAGGCAGAAAACTCATGTTGAAAGCAATATTTTATTGCTGGACATTCCTTTAATGATTATCAACAAGTACAAAGGCAAAACAAAAGACGGGAAATTACTGCCCATCCTTTCTAACCAGAAGATGAATGCGTATTTGAAAGAAATTGCGGATTTATGTGGAATAAGAAAACGGTTGACCTATCACCTTGCAAGACACACGTTCGCCACAATGATGCTCAGCAAAGGGGTGCCCGTAGAATCGGTATCAAAGATGTTAGGTCATACAAATATAAAAACGACACAGATTTATGCCCGCATAACCAATAAAAAGATAGAGCAAGATATGATGAATTTATCCGGGAAATTAGATTGTTTTAATGATGCAGCTACACATCTAACATCAGACTAAACAATAATTATCTGAATTAGTCAAGATTTAATCTGACTGTTAAGTATAAAAAGAGTAATTTTACAACATCAAACAGATTAAGTTATGACTAATTCAGTTCTGATGCAGGGCGGAGCAATCCGTCCTGTTTGATATTTTGTGTCGGGTTGTTCCTATTTTACCGGTTGTAAGTTACAAAGAAATGTCGGCTTGAAGTCTGCCGTTTTCCTTTTATATATGCTTACCAACCCTTTCTATAGACCTTTCTTCTCAAGCCTCTTGCCCTTTATATCAGTCCGAACATTCCATGTTGCTGCCTCCATACCGTCACCGCCACAGGTTTTGTCTGGTGCGAATATAGGTTGCCGCGCCTGTTCCCTACGTTTTGAAGTGCATTTCCGGCAAATTCTTCCTTGCATTGCAAGAGTAATTTACCGGAAAAAACATCGGGAATGGCTTTTACGGCAACTTTTTATTGCACCGAAAAACTGAAGCGGCTTCTGATTGAAGGACGTCGAACAGAGGGAAAATAAACTTAAATTCAAAAATAGATGAAGACATTGGAAGAATTGCTACAAGGACTTGGATGTGTCGGTAAGGTATTCGACAGTACGGGAGAATTTACAGAAGCAGGAAGCCAGGCATATCGTTTTTTGGTGGATTTGCTGTATGACATTGAATGTCTGACAGGAGAAAGTGTATCATGTATAATCAGGGAACTTGATAATATATGTGAAGAGAATTATTAAAAATCAAGACTATGGAAAGGAAAATTCAAGAATCGAAAGAGTAAAGCTCGCAAAGGAGTGGAAAATGACGGTGAACTGCGTCAGTCGTGTTCCGCACGTTATAACGCTTGACGACATCCTTCCAGATAATGGAATCAAATAGAGTGTCAAGGCAATTACGTGTTGGCAGACGTGATACCACAACTTTTGGATATACGGCAAAAATGAGAATAACTTAATTTAATGATATATTATATTGATACACAATAAGATAACAAAAAAAACAAATAACAAATAGGTAACATAACGATTGAAAATAATGTCTTACTAAGAGTAAGAGAGTTGACCTATCAAGTGTATAAAAGTAGTGGATTCAATTTGATTTTTGCCTTCCAAAAAAAGTTATAGCTGTTGTCGGTGAATACTTGTTGACTGATTTGCCAAGATTCTCTACTCAGACTTGATTGCGCAAGCAGGAGTAAAAAATAGGTTTCGAATATTCTTGTATATAATGGAACGAAGTAAACCTCTTTGCTTGTTTCATCTGAACATCCTTTTTGGGGCTGGCAAAATCCCTTTGTATGGTTTCCCATGCCTTGATGCGCGTCCTCGTTTGCAGGAAACCGTTTCCATTCTTTCCGCGAAGATAAGCATTGCGTCCTTACAATCAGCAAGGTCAGGCGTTTGTCGTTTCATTCCAAATCTCCACCTTCTGACAAGGTAGTATTGGGAATGAAAACCTTGTCCGACAGTCCGTAATGCTTTCCGTTGCGTCATAATCAGAAACTTCTCCCTGAAAATCGGAACGATGTAAGGGATTAAAAACAAATGTTATGAAACCGATAGCAATGAAATTCGTAGAATGGGACGTTCCCGAACTGGCAACCTTACAAGGGAGCCAAGCGTATCAGTTAAGGCAGCTTCTTAATGAAGGCGGAAAGATGAACCGGAAGCAGAAAAATTGGCTGACCTCACAAGTGAACCACAACGCTTATTTCAAGCGTGGTATTCCTTTGATGGGATACCGGTTTGATTTTTCCGATGTGCTGAAACGTTATTTTGTGGGACAATACGGGCATATACAAGAGTATTATGCAGTGGATAAAACAGCATTGCGTTCCATTCTGTATGGAAGGTTTGATGAAATAGTTGAAATTTCATGACCAGACAATCATCCATGTTTCCGGCACGGTATCTACAAAATGATGCCGTGCCGTCGCTTACGGTGAGTGCCTTTTTTTAGAGCATGGCATTGACAGCCTTTCTTTTTTGGAAGGCAAGACTGTTCCCTTTTATATTTTCACCTTGATTATTTCCTTCAGGTCCGTGGAATACCGGCCGGACTTGTGTTCGCATTTCAAGTGCCAGCGTTTGTCCGCGCCTTGTACTGCCACTTTTACGGTATTGAAGCCGTTTCGTCTGTTGATAGCATCGATGGCTGCTGAAAGACGGGCTTGTTTAGCACGGTCAATTGGATCGAAGAGGACAGTCTGCACAGCAGTGTCGGAGCTGATGCCCCATACTATGACACCTGCTTTCTTATAGTGGTATCTGCTATCTTCGCGCCATTCAGAACGAAGTGCTTGGACAGCTGCTGACACTAATTCCAACTGGTTGTTAGTGGGTATGGGCAACGAAACGGTTCGGTTGATGGTATGGCTTGGCACATCGTTGCGAAAACGGCTAGTATAGGCAAAGACGGTCAGTTGACGGCAACGACTCTTTTGCTCCCGCAGTTTGCGGACGCATGAAGCTGCAAAGTTGGCTACCGCTTCTTCCACCACTCTCAACTCCGACAAACCATTGCCGGGGAAACTACGGCTGGTACAGATGCTTTGCTTTTCGGGCAGTTCGCTGATGTCAATACAATTTTCACCACGGAGTTCCTTCCATGTCCTTGTGCCTGTCACGGTAAGCAAACGTCTTACCCGGCTTTCACTCCACTGCGTGAAATCCCATGCGGTCTTCACTCCATAATAATATAGTTTCTTTGCCGTCCGCCTGCCGATTCCCCACACATCGGCTATATCGAAACCCTGCAACGCCTTGACGCGCTTTTCCTCCGTGTCAATCAGGCAGACACCCTCATACCCCTTGTACTGCTTACCATATTTGCTGGCCACCTTAGCCAGAGTCTTTGTCGGAGCTATGCCGAGAGTGACGGGTATGCCCGTACCTTTCCCGATACGCTTCACGATACTCCTGCCATAGTCCCGGAGACCGTCCCCTCCGCCAAACCCTGAAAGGTCGATGAAGGCTTCGTCTATGGAATACTGCATCAGTTCGGGCGTAAACTCAGAGAGCAGCATCATGACCCTCCGGCTCATGTCGCCGTAGAGCGTGTAGTTGGAGCTAAACACGGCTACCTTGTTGCGTTCAAGCATCTCCATGGCCTGATAGAAAGGCGTCCCCATCTCTATTCCGAGAGCCTTGGCCTCATTGCTCCGCGCGATGATGCAGCCATCGTTGTTCGACAGCACCACCACGGGCTGCGTGCGCAATCCAGGGTTGAACACCCGTTCGCATGAGCAGTAGAAGTTGTTGCAATCCACCAGACCGAACATGACTCACTTCCTCCGGTATTGGCGTTTGATGTTGTAAGTCAGTACGCCCCACACGATGAAATTGTTTTCCTCCGTTACCTTGATGGGCGGATAATCCTTGTTGGCAGGCATCAGCCACAGGCAATCGGCATGTTGGTCGAATTTCACCCGCTTCAACGTAAATTCCCCATCAATGTAGGCAACCACGATGTCACCTTCTTGCGGGTCTATGGCTTTGTCTATCACCAACAGATCGCCGTCATCGATGCCGCAATCCTTCATCGAGTCACCTACGGCACGGGCATAAAACGTGGTGGCCGGATGTCGTACCAGTTCGCGGTTCAAATCTATGCTTTCAGTCATGTAGTCTTGTGCCGGTGAAGGGAAGCCTGCACGGATGCCACCATCGGCAAAGTCCAACGGCAGTTCGCTGCTCAGGTCGGCCGAATAGAGGATGAGCCTTACCCCGTCTTCCTTTTCTATTCCGGGTTCATTGATGACCGTCTTATGTGAATTTTCCATTTCCTGTTTTCTTGTTGCATTACCATTCCGTTTGCAAAAGTACCACTTTTATGCGCTTGTACGTCCTTATTTTAAGAGTTTCCTCACTTTAGCCGAATTATATCCTCTTTTATCGGCTTGCCTTTCGCCAAAGACGAACGAGCTTCTTTTCAGATAGCAGTCATGCCCTTGCTTTCATCGTATCTTGGTCTTGGCTGGTAGGCAGCCTTTCCTTGGTTCCTCCCCGCAGCTTCGGAACGGCACACTGACAACCGTTCTGTCTACATTCCCAATCCGTCAGTGTTATCTTCGGGCATATTCTCTCCGATGGTGGAGCGACCTTTCTCATACAAATATAGGAGGTATCGCTTTTGCACTTACGGCTTCCTCCATGCAAGCGGTGGTCGGGAGCGTTGATTAGTCCCCGGCTCGTTGTATAACCTTCGGAGCGTGCTTCCTTTTTTGGCAGGCGGATTATTGGCATCCTTCGGCACGGCCTGTGACTGAATTTCCTCGTTGCTTCTTACATGGCCGTGCGTTTACCGAAGCCACAATATTTTTCCATGATGCAAAGATATAATGCAGCACCGTCGTGGACGGTTACGGGACACTGTCGTTCTGACCAATGGCGTGCCCCGGAAATCTTCCGACATTTTCCGCCCCGCATAAAATGTTGCGTATTTGCCGTGCCGCCCTTGGTGCTGCCCTATGCCTGCAATATCTTCTTGCATCCGTAAAAATTAATTGTTCAACTTCTAAAAACTTACAGTCATGAAGCAAGTAGAAAATTCTTTCGTCATCACAGGTTTTGTAGCAAAGGACGCTGAAATCCGCACGTTCACCAACAACGATGTAGCCCGTTTCCCGATGGCAATCGGCCGCAAGGAAACCAAGGACAACGCCACCAACCGCGTGTCTGCCTTCATCAACGTGGAAGCCTGGCGCAAGAGCGGCAGCGCATCGTTCGAGTTGCTGAAAAAAGGTACGCTGCTAACCATCGAGGGGTATCTGAAGCCCGAAGAGTGGACAGACAAGAATGGTGTCAAGCATAACGACATCAAGTTCGTGGCCAAGAAGTTCTACGAGGCGGTGGAGAAGCCGGAAAAGGCCGAGAAGCCACAAACAAAGCCCCGCACCAAGAAACAGAAGGAAGCGGCATAGACCGCTTCCACCTCCGGAAAGAGCGACTTCGGTCGCTTTTTTCATGCTCAATGCACAACGTATTACCCTTTTTGAAAATAGTCTGCTCCTGTTCTACCAGTCCTCACTTGTTATACCGGCTATTCCTTATCAGCCCTCGTGCCGTCACCGTTTGGTTTTACAGATGCAAAGGTCAGCCATCGCGCCTGATGGCTGTCGGCTTGAAGTGGATTTCTTGCAAATTCTTCCTCCATGCGGAGCGTAATTGGCAAGAAAAGCCGCCGCATGAGGCTTTCCCGATAGCCGAGCCGCCGCATCGATAAAATCCAAAATCGGTCACGGCAAGAAGGACCGATGACAGGGAAAGTTTAACATCAAAAACATACACCAATATGTACGATTACGACAACAGAGAAGATTTTGAGGATTACGGCAAGCATTGCTGGCTGCTGACCCCGTGGAAAGGCTACCGCTCGGCAACCATAGTCGGACAGACCGACAAAGGCTATATCGTCCAAGTGAGCAGCGGAGCGGAGATAGAGGTTTATCCCGATGAAATAGAAATGGATTAACAACAATAAAATAGATATGGAAGTGGAAAAGACAACCGAAAAAATACCGACATGGAGCCTGTGCTACATTGTCAATGGAGATGCAAGCGGACTGACAGATGAAGAACAACAAATCATCGACCGCTGGTACAAGGACATGGGCGTACAAGTAGTTTCGCCCGTCACGGACGATGAATGCAACCTGCAACCCTATTTTTCACACTGCCCGGCTTTCGGTTTGCCGACAGAGGTAGTGGACTGCGACATTCTTTTTATCCAACCTATCAAACAATGACAACCATGAAAGGAACAGAACATTTCAAACAGGCCATCAAAAGCTATTTGGACGAAAGAGCCAAAACGGACGAACTCTTTGCCGTGGCTTATGCCAAGGGGAACAAGAATATGGACGATTGCATCACGTTCATACTCAACCAAGTCAAGGCATTTGCCAATGAGGGATGTGTAGGCATGACCGACAACGAGGTCTATTCGCTCGCTTGCCATTACTTTGATGAAGATGACATCGAAATCGGCAAGCCCGTCAACTGCGGTGTGGTAATCAACCATCACATTGAATTGATCGAGGAGGAAAAAGTCGAGGCAAGACAGATGGCTATCAGGCAATACCAAGCCGAGGAACTGCACAAAATGCAGCAACGCAAGAGTAAACCAACGGCAAAACCACAGGACACCAAATATTCAGAACCTAACTTATTCGGCTTTTGAACAATGAAACCACGCAACAAATTCGAGAAAGCGGTGCTTGCCCAAAGCGGCAAGCTCCGCCCTTTGACCAAGACGCAACTTTCGTGGGCATTCCGTGAATGCGTCAGCCACTTTGCACTCCGACTGCCCAAAGGTCGGACTACCTGTATGGACTGTGGACATAGCTGGCACATGGAACAGCAAAAGGAATTTTGCATTTGCCCGAAGTGCAAGGCCAGGCTGGAGGTCAGAAATACCCATGTCCGTAAAGTAAAACAGAAAAGCTATTTTACCGTGCTTGCCAAGTGCGGTGAATACCAAACCTTGCGCATGTTCCTGTTAGTAGTAGAAATGGAGAAAGGCTGCAAAGCCCACCCCTACGCTTTGGAAATCGGGCAGTATTGGTGGAACACCTATGGCAAACAGACCCTTGTCGCCATTCAGCGCATATTGGGTCGGTATATGGACACCTTTTCTTTCGGCTCACCAATGGCCATTCGGGGAGACAACAATATATATCGCCATATTGCCACTTTTGACACTTATCCAAGGCATAGCGTCATTGACACTTTGCGAAGAAATGGTTTCCGCAGCGACCTTCACGACATTGAACTGGTGAAACTCATACCGGCATTGCTGGCCAACCCGAAAGCTGAAACTTTAATGAAAGCCGGACAATACCCGTTGTTACGCCATTACTTGTGCTCCACAATGCGTATGGAAGATTATTGGCCATCGGTGAAAATCTGCCTGCGCAACGGCTACACCATTCCCGATGGCTCTATGTGGTGCGACACCCTCGACCTGTTGCGGAGAATTGGCAAGGACACTCACAGCCCGAAATATGTCTGCCCTGCCGACTTGAAAGCGGAGCATGACAAGTTGGTGGAACAGCGCAACCGCCAAAGGGAACGTGATCTTCTGGCATTGCGCCGAGAGGAAGCCGCCCGGCATGAAAAAGACTATCAGTTGCAGAAAGGCAAATTCTTCGGCATAGTCATCACAGACGGGACACTGAATGTCAGGGTGTTGGAGAGCGTAGCCGAGATTGCGGAAGAGGGTACGCTGATGCACCACTGTGTATTTGCTAACGCCTACTACCGTAAGGAGAACTCGCTGATATTATCGGCCACCATCGGCAATAAGCGCATTGAGACAGTGGAGGTTGACTTGAAAAAATTATGCGTGGTACAAAGCCGTGGCGTGTGCAACCAAAACACGGAATACCACGACCGTATTATTAACCTTGTGAACAGTAATATGAACCTGATTAGGCAACGGATAAGCACTTAATCACCATCAGGCAAGGCACATCGGGAGATACCCGGTGCGCCTTGTCGCTACCTTGTTCCCGCCGTTCTCCTGTTATATCCCTGTTATAAAGTTTTCATTCCTCTTATATCCATCTTCGATGCCCACGGCTTACCTTATTATCATAGGAATGACGTTCTGTGCCTTAGCCATGCCGCTGTGAACGGCGGCGCGGCTTTCGGTATGAGCAAACGGGAACACTCCTATATCCCAGTCGGCGTACAAGTCCGCTGACAGGGAACAGGCAAATTCCCCTATCTGTTTGCCCGGCAGACCGTCCGTTCCTTTTGGCAAGCCGTGCCTGTTATATCCCACTTATATTTTGCTTTGCCTCTACTGTTTTAGGGCAGTATGTCTCCTTTTCTACCCTTTCATCTTTTTGTTATCCTGCCATTCGATGCCCTGCAGGTTATTTTGCTGCAAAATAAATGTGGCGTGTCTTGCCGTTGCAAACCGGCCTTGGCAGAAATCTTCCTTGGGGCTTCACTCCAAGCGTATTTCTGCCGTCCAGTTTGCCGAAAAGCCATTCCGCCTCATTCCGAAAGCAGAAAAATAACCTGCAAGGGCCATCGAAATATGGCCGATAGCAGGGAAAAGTACAAAATCTGTCAAATATGAATAGTATGAATTACAACAAATTGCAAGCATTGGCGGCGAACACAGCGGCCATCGAAACAGCCTATCGGGTGCGGAACGAGAAAAGGATTGCGACAGCAACCGAGCGAGAAACCCTTTCCCTGTATTCAGGATTTGGAGGCATTAAAGAAGTATTGGATTTAGGAACAAATACCCCTATGTCTGACAAAATGAAACAGGCTTTAGACCATCTTGCGTGCGTACTACAAACCATCGCACACGGCGATGAAACACTATACAGGGAGCTTGTGGATAGCATAAAGGCATCTGTCCTCACCGCTTTCTATACCCCTAAATTTCTCATAGAGGCAGTGGCCAACCAAATACAAACCACATTCCAAGCCCACGACCTGCCCATGAAATCCTTTCTTGAACCGTCCGCAGGAATTGGCGGCTTTCTGCCAGTTGCCATGCCCGATACCTACAAGGCGGCTTTTGAAAAGGACTTGGCGACAGGACTTGTACTTTCAGCCCTGCAACCCGACACAATAACGGTCATTGGAGGCTTTGAAACCATTGGCGCACAGGAGTTGGAACACGGCTCATTCGATGTGATAGCGTCCAATATACCTTTCGGAACGATAAACGTGTTCGATGCGGACTTTGAACGCAGGGGAACACTTTACAAGCAATCCCTCAAAGCCATTCACAATTATTTCTTCATCAAGGCGATGGAACTGTTAAATGAGGGCGGTTTGCTGGCTTTCGTCACGTCAAGGGGCGTGGCAGACAGTCCGGGCAACAAGTTTGTGCGTGATTACTTGGTACACCACGCCCACATTATCACCGCCTTGCGCTTGCCCGACACACTTTTCTTGCAGACAGGCGGCATCGAGGTAGGCAGTGACCTTATTATCCTGCAAAAGGACAGTCATAAGCAGAACCTTACAACACGTGAACGGCTTTTCTTGGAGACTTGCCGTGAGCGCACATCGCAAGGTTTGGAAGCGGAACATTCCAACAAGGTTTTCACTCTGCCCCAAAGCACACTTGCCACCGGCTCTGCCATCAGTACAAACCAATTCGGCAAACTGGTGCGCAAGTATGAATGGAACAGCACAGGGGATGCCATGCAACAACGGTTTGCTGAGATATTGAAAGCCAATTTCACCCATTATTTCAAGCCTTCTCTCTTTGGTGGGCAAAAGGGAACACAGTCACAGCAGGGTGCAATACTATCCCTCTTTGACCTTTTCGGAGAAGCCACGGCAGCGGCACAACCCAAGCCAAACACAGGCAAACGTCCTTACACGGACGAAATGCCCGGTTGGTTGATAGACGGCGCACTGGTGTTGTTTGAGGGGCAGCTGGGCACAATCCGATGCAGGCGAGCCGACCGTTTTTCAGAAATGACCGCATGGTTTAATCCTATAAAAGTCAATGGAGCGGACATGGAACGGGCTAAGGACTATCTTCCTGTACGAAAGGCATACTTTGAACTTTCTACCACGGAGAGCGGGCAAAGAGCCGAACAACCTTTGCTCCGTGAACAACTGAACAGGGCTTACGATGCGTTTGTTTCCAAATGGGGCAACTTCCATGCAAACGGCAACAAGGAACTGATAATGCTTGACAGTTTAGGTTTGGAGGTGTATTCCATCGAAATACAAGTGCATGGCGAGGTGATGAAAGCAGACATCATGCATGAGCCTGTGGCTTTCAAGAAGATAGATACGACTGTCCGCCTTACCCCCATGGAAGCGTTGGCAAACAGTCTGAACTTCTACGGAAAGGTGAACATGGATTACATCACACAGGCGACAGGCAGCAGCGAGGGCGAGGCCATCGAGGCGTTGGAGGGCGAAATGTTCTACAATCCCGAAACAAACAGTTGGGAAGAAAAAGGTCGCATTCTTGCCGGAAACGTGGTGGAGAAATGCAAATCGTTTGCCGGGCATATCCATAGCCTTGCAGGACAGGCAAGGGCTTGGACGGAGCGCACGGTTAAGGCACTGGAAGATGTCACGCCCGAGCTGATACCCTATGAGGAGCTTGACTTCAACATGGGCGAGCGTTGGATTCCGGCTTCTGTCTACGCCGACTTTGCCAAAGAGCTGTTCGGCGTGGATACAGAGGTGATGTACTTTGACGTGAACGACACCTATGTAATATCATTGCAAGGTTATTCTCCAGCAGCATACAACATCTATGCCTCGCACGGTTACACGGGCGAGAAACTGTTTGCCCATGCCCTGCATGACACCATACCCGAAATAAAGAAAGAGGTGATGCGTGGCGGTGAATGGGTGAAAGTACCCGATGAAGAAGCCATGCAGGAGGTGGCAACCAAGATACAGGAGATAAGGGACAAGTTCAACGCTTGGCTTGACAGCCAGCCTATCGCTGTCCGTGACGAGTTGGTAAGGCTCTACAATGAGCGTTTCAACTGTTATGTGCGTCCGTCCTACGATGGCTCGGCGCAGACATTCCCCGGTCTGTCCTTTGCACAGTTCCCCTACGATGACCTGTACCCTTCTCAAAAAGATGCCATCTGGATGATTAAGCAGAATGGCGGTGGCGTGTGCTGGCACGAGGTCGGTGCAGGAAAAACAATGGTGATGTGCGTGGCTGCCTACGAAATGAAACGCTTGGGCTTGGTGCAGAAGCCTTTGATAATAGGGCTGAAAGCCAACGTGCATGAAATAGCCGACTGTTTCCGCAAGGCTTACCCATCGGCAAAGTTACTCTACCCGGGTAAAGAAGATTTCTCCCCTGCCAACCGTGAGGAACTTTTCAGCAAAATCAAGAATAATAATTGGGACTGCATTATTCTGACACACGACCAGTTTGCCAAGATACCGCAGTCGGAGAAAACGATGTACGGCATCATGCAGCAGGAACTTGACGATGTGGAACGCTCCTTAGAGGTGTTGGAAGAAAGCGGCATGGCGTGGCGTAACCGTCGTATGCAGAAAGGGCTGGAGAAACGGCAAGAGAACCTTGCGGCAAACCTGCAATCGCTGAAACAGCGTATCGAAGCGAAGAAAGACGGAGGCATAGATTTCCATACGATGGGCATAGACCACATATTTGTAGATGAGTGCCACTACTTCAAGAACTTGATGTTTCAGACACGCCATACAAGGGTTGCCGGCATAGGCAACAATCAAGGGTCGCAACGTGCGATGAATTTGCTGATAGCCATCCGTGACATACAAAAACGCACAGGCAAGGACTTGGGTGCTACGTTCCTGTCGGGTACGGTGGTGGTAAACGCACTGACCGAATTATATGTGCTTTTCAAGTATTTGCGCCCGAAAGAGCTTGCCAAGCAACGGGTTAGCTGTTTTGACGCATGGGCGGCTATCTTCACCAAGAAAACGACCGACTACGAGTTGAACGTGACAGGTTCTATCAAGCGTAAAGAGCGTTTCCGCACCTATATCAAAGTGCCGGAATTGGCGGCGTTTCTTCGTGAGATTACAGACTACCGTACTGCGGAAATGATAAACCTTGACATTCCCGAAAAGAGAGTGCGTTTCCTTTCGGACAAACCGACCATGGAACAGGAGGCGATGATTGAACGGTTGGTGCGTTTTGCCAATAGCGGCGAATGGTCAGATTTGGGTTTGGAAGCCCCTGCGCCCGAACACATGGACAAGGCGAAGATGCTCATCGCTACCAACGTGGCAAGAAAAATGGCGTTGGATATGCGGCTGCTGGGCGACCAGTTCAGCGATGACCCAGCAAACAAAACTTCACGCTGCGCACAGACCATTTACGAGTATTATATGAAATCGAACGCCCACCGTGGTACACAGTTCGTGTTCAGCGACCTATCCACCTACAAGCCGAATGAGTGGAATGTTTGCCAAGACATCAAGGACAAGCTGGTGGCAATGGGTGTTCCGGCCAATGAGATACAATTCATCCAAACCGCAAAGACCGAAAAGGCAAGGAAGAAAATCTTCGAGGGCATGAACAATGGCAATATCCGTATATTGTTCGGTTCTACTTCCATGCTCGGTACAGGTGTTAACGCCCAGCAGCGGGCGGTGGCGGTACATCACTTGGAGGTACCCTGGAGGCCAGCCGACTTGGAGCAGCGCAACGGTCGGGCGGTGCGCAAAGGCAACACCGTGAAGTTGTGGGGCGGCAATGTGGTTGACATCATCATCTACGGCACGGAAAAGACATTGGATGCCTACAAGTTCAATCTCTTGCGCAACAAGCAGCTTTTCATCAACCAAATCAACAACGGCACGATTGCCGTGCGGCGCATAGACGAGGACGGCATGGACGAGGACACAGGCATGAACTTTGCCGAGTTCGTGGCCATCCTTTCGGGCAACACCGACCTTTTGGACAAGGCGAAGCTCGACAATAAAATCATGCAGTTGGAAAAGGAACAGGCGGCTTTCAACAAGGAGCGTTACCGTGCGGAGCGCAAGGCAGAGGGCGACCGCCAAGAGATAGACACCAGCAAGCGTAACATCGGGCGCATGACAGAGGATTGGGAATATTTCAACACCCATAGAGGGAATTACGTCATTGAGATAAACGGCAACTCGCAGCTGACAGCCGAGGAAACAGGGCGAGCCTTGCACACTTTGTCAAGAAAACACCGTGGCGATTTTACGCCCATCGGCTGTTACAACGGCTTACGGCTGTTGGTGCGCAGCGAGTACCGTCTTGACGGCAGCTTTGACCGCAACACGTTTTTCGTGGAGGGCAAGAGCGGCTTGAAATACAAGTGTGGAATGTCCGGCTCGTTGCCACCGAGTTTTGCGGCGGCTGCAATGTTTCCACAGACCACCTTGGAAAACATACCCAAGCTGATGGAACGCCAAGCCGAGCGGCAGAAACACTTGGAGGAGGAAATCATCACCTTGCAACAAGTGATGGCAAGACGTTGGAGCAAGGAAGAGGAACTGAAACGGCTCAAACAGGAGTGCAAGGAATTGCAGGAGCGCATCGACCGTACTCTTGAAGAAGCAGAACGCCCCACCGAATTTGCACCGGAAACCGAGCCTGTGACAGTACCGGCAGCATAAACGACTTCATATTTGACACTTTTCCCCTGCTTTGTTGAGAAACATGGCAGGGGATTTTTCTGCTTGCCAAAGCAAAACCTTAGTTTGCAGCCCAAGCCGCCGGGCAGACAAGCTGCTTTTTCTATTATATAATATAGGTGTGCAGTCGCCACCTTATCCTGTGGCTCCCGCCATTTATATCTTTCCCTGCCTTTTATATGGGCTTGCGCCATCTCCTTTTATACCAGACATATCCGGCTTCCCGACCCGGAACAATCAGCGGTGGCCTGTCCCTGCGCACGTCTGTCCATTGGGCAGACCCACGCAAGGAGGGCAGACGGACACACGTTGTCCTTGGCAGGTACACGGGAGCTTCAGCTTTGCTGAAACAACCTCGTATGCCTGTTCCCGGCCAACAAGCGTCCTCTATTGTCTGCCTTGCGGGCGATTATCTGACCCACCCAAGCCGGAATACTGTTATAGTCCAGTTTTAGCACCCCCACTTTTATACAATACCCCACCTTTTATACCAGTCTGATTCTATTCCGTTCCTGCACCTGCTTCGGGTTATTTTCCTGCAAAACTAACAAGCTGCGTCCAATCCTTGCAAATCCGGCAAGCCACCAGAGGTGGTTGGCGGAAATCTTCCTTTCCGTTGCCCGGAAAGCGTATTTCCACCACCGGGTTTGCCTGATTGTCCTTTGCCTATTGACGATGCAGAAAAATAACCCCGATGCAGGCTTGAAAAGGAGTCGAGGACAGGGAAAAAGTCAAACCCTCAAAATCAATGGAAATGGACAAGAACATAACAGGACAGGCAAACAAGGTAATGGTGTGGCTGATGAAATACTACCCGGTGCGCATCAAGAACGTGGGCGAGCAGCAAAAGGCTGACCGGCAGACCATTTGGGACTTCAAGGACGGACGGGCATACGAACAAGTAGCCCTAATGACCGCCAGACACCTGCAAGACCTTTTCGGCAGTCGGCTCACAAGCATCGTATTCACCTGCGTACCTGCATCAACGCAAGAGAAGAACGAACTGCGCTACAAGCGTTTTTCGGAAAGGGTATGCGAACTCACCCATGCCATCAACGGCTATCCCCATATGCAGGTGTCGGCAGGACGGTTGGCAGTACACGAACACCGAAAGGACGAAACCGAGGCTCGGGCGGCACAAATGGCAGACTATGACACTGATTTCTTCAAGGGCAAAGATGTGTTGCTCTTTGACGACATCATCACCAAAGGCATATCCTACGCCACCACAGCCGAGAATTTGGAAACGTGTGGGGCAAACGTGTTGGGCGGTTTATTCTTGGCAAAGACATTCTACAAGGTAAGATGATGATACAGATTGACACCACAAAGGCGGCAGCGTTCACAGGACACCGCTTTATCCGCTATAATGACAAGCAGCGGTTGAAAACAGAACTTGGAAAGGCTATCACAGCTTGTTACCATTCGGGCATCCGACACTTCCTCTGCGGCATGGCGGTGGGCTTTGACATGCTTGCGGCTGAAACGCTGCTGGCGATGAAAGCCGACTGTCCCGACATCCGGCTGACAGCCGTCATCCCTTTCCGTGGGCAACCCTGCAAGTTCAATCCTATGGACAAAGAGCGGTATCGTTCCATTCTCGGCAAGGCTGACAACGTGGTGTGCCTGAGTGAAACCTACTTTGACGGCTGCTACCTGCGGCGCAATGACTATATGTTAAACCTTTCCTGCCATGTCATCGCCTATTTCAATGGCGAGCCGAAAGGCGGCACGTTCTACACTTGCCGCAGGGCGGAGCGCATGGGATTGGATATAACCAACTTATACTAACCATTTAACAATACAAACGTATGATTATTACAGAAATCAAATTTGGCAGTGTGAAGTATCCATGCCGCATGGTGAAAGACAACCAAGGCGAGTGTCTGATTATAGGCAGCACGGCTCTACTTGACGTTTTGCAGCCCGGCAGTTTTGAGGACAAGAACGAGGGGTTTGTCAGTGAGGACGCATCGGACATCTACGATGAGATTTTCTTCTTCACCGATGCACATACCCTTGCCTTGTCCGACAAAGAACTGGTAGAGGAACTAAGGAAGGATAATCCCGAATGGTTCTGACAAGGGAAACCCATGTGGGGAGGTCAGACACGGCTTCCTTGCAAGGGCTGACCAGCCCGATTCCACTTATAGCGTTGGCCATTTATAGCACTTGTTTTTCCCGGTTATATTCCTATTATACTTGCCTAATTCCCTTATCCCCTTCATAGCCAGTCATTGCTCCTTTTAGACCTGTCCGCATCACATTCCGCCCTTGCCCCTCACCGTTTGTTTTTCCAGCTGCAAATGTCGGGCATCGCACTTGACCTGTCACGCTTTGAAGTGGATTTCTTGCGGAATCTTCCTCCTGCGGAGCGTATTCGGCAAGAAAAAGCGTCAGGTGAAGCATGATCGATGCCCGGATAAAAGCATCCGTAAATCCCAAACATGGCTTCGGGGAAGGAGCCGATGATAGGGAAAGAAGTTTCACTTAAACATCTACGGATATGAACAAGAAATTTGAAAACCTCAGAGAGATGAAAGAGTACCGCCTTGCCATGCAGGTGGAAGATGCTTTGAACGACTACGGCTTTGACTATGCAGCCTTTGCCGCCTCTATTCCACTGATGCACCCGACCTTGCAGCAGAACCTCTATAAGCTGTTGAAGGAGTGTCTTATCGTGATGGCTGATGATAAAAGACGTTATGATGACCGCAACCTTGCATCGCATGAGGAAGCAAAAGACATCATGGCTTACTTGGAAGAGAACGGACGTTATATCCCTTACATTTAAAATACATTGGACTATGGAAAGAAACACTGTTTATTTGGTTTACACCTTGATTGAACAAAGCGACTGCGTATCTGATTGCCACGCCTTATATGCCACTCTTGAACGTGCGAAAGCCGCAATGGACAGGGAAATAGAGGAAGCAAGTGAGAACTTCTGCAAAGGAGAAGTATTGCACGACTTGGAGCGGTTGTATGAGTTCCGTACGGAAGACGGCTATGGTTTTACAGTGGGCATAGAAGAAATGGAAGCGTTATGAACAGGAAACGATACAAGTACATTCACAGACTGGTGGAAAAGATTACCACCAGCCCGTCAAACAACATGGAGTTCAACTGCTACGGGCATTTGGTACACCTGGAGAGCGAAACGGACTGCTATGTGTCTGTCGCAGTCTATCATACGACCGACCGCTATTCCGGTGAACTGGCGGATTTCAGCTTTGACTACTGGACACACGAGCTGTACGTGGAATACGCTGAGGACGAGCGTCTGTTTGGTGCCATTGTCCGGGCGTTCCGAGATATTTACGCCGGCAGCGGCTTCAGCGTGAGCAGTTATGAGGATTAAGATTTAATGGTATAACTAACGGATAAAAGAATATGGAAAAAGATTATGTATTTCGGGCTTCCGACACCATCAGGGACCAGCTGGTAGCCGTGACTCCGATAGGTGTCATCCGGTCATGGCACATTGACAAGTTCGTGGCAATGGAATACAAGGGCATGGCTGCCTTGCGCTTCCATGTCAATGGAAAGGTGTTCAGCGGCAATGTCATCGTGGCGTTGGAAGGACATGATTGTTACGGGGTGTATTTGCAGAACTATTCCGGAACGAAACATGTCAAGGACGGAGTGTATTTCATGGAACTTGGCGAGGTCATTGACCGGGCGGTTAAGAACCGCACGGGAAAAATATGTCGTATGAAGCCGGAAGCACCGGTTCCCTTTCATGACCCAAAAGAATAATGATTGCAGTAATGACGGACATGAGGACAAAGGCTACCCAATCGGTAGCGGAAATCCTTGACGGATTGAAACGGGATGCCGTGCAGGCGGTCAAACACCTGCTGGAAGACAGACGGCTGGAAGCTATGCCTGTTGATGCGGCAATCCGGCTTGGCTGGATGGATGAGGACGGACAGGCATACGGCGGGAATATCACAAAAGTCAGCCTTGATGGGGAACGGTTGTGCGTCCAAGTGCAAGGCAAGTCCTTGTCATGCCTGCTTGATGAAAGGCAATTCATGCCCGGCTGCCACATCTGGCTTGCGCATTTGAAAGAGGTCATCCTTCATGCCCCGGTCACCGGCAGACAAACGGCTTGAACATGGAAAAGTAATTGACGGGATGCCAAACAGCGGCATCCCGTTCCCCTTTCCTGTTTATTTGCCTGACGCCCTGCCGCGGACACGTTTCAATTCCACCCCTTCATCCTTCAATACACGGAAGATAGAACTGCGGCTCCGGAAACCACTGGCCTTCCAGATGTCATCGATGGTGTAGCCGCTCCGGTACATGTTTACCACAAGCTTATGTCTTTCCGCCCTTCCGTATGTTGCCTGTGAAAGTACCTTTATCCCTTTCGTCCGCCCCCCCTGCCGTTCCGCAGGGCGCACTTGCGTATTGCGTTCAAATCTTCAGGAAGTCTGGCGATGACAGACAATATATCGGATGTCCCGGTTCCCGGAAACAGGTCGTCATTGGAATCTATGCCGTCACGCAGGGAGACAAGGCGTACCCCTTTTATTCGGCAGAACTCCAGAAGGAATGACAACTGTCCGGAGCCCTTAAGTACATGGGCCAGTTTGGAAATGACCAGAGTATCTCCATTTCCGATGCTTGCCAGCAGCTTGTCCAAACCCAGACGGAACCGCCTCTCTTCCGGCTGTTCCTCAATGATGTCATCACATCCGAACCTTTTCATCCATAACTTATCTTCTTCCCTGTCGGCATATCCGGGAATATAAGCCAAATATCCTATTTTCGTCATGCTGTTTTCCTGTAAGTGTACATTTCTGCTGCAAAAGTATGATTTTTCTTGAGAAAAACATACCTGTCCTCCTTAAAATGCGCTTTGATGCCTGTCTTTATAATCCGTGATGCGCTGTCACATTGTACACTTGGGAAATTGCATAGCCACTTTATCATACCGACAGGATATACCGGCAGATTCTTTACAAAGTTGGCCAGCAGAAAACAGAATCCGGCACAAGCAGCCAGACAGTCTTTTTTATGGCATATCTTATCAGTTAGCAGACTGTCAGACAGTTACAAAAATCATACTATGAGTGTGATAGCTTAAGAATCAGTAACATTTCATACATCCTTGATGCCGTATGTTTTCCATGCAGTAACTTTGCGCCGTCAAAATTCAAACAAAACCGATGGAACAAAAAATTAAAGCCGGGAAGCCGGACCGGTGGCAGGGCAGAACATTGTATAGGGAGAGGCAAAAACGGCATATCTTTCCTTCCCTTAAAAATCATACTTTATGCTACATGCTATTCATGGCGGCAGCTTTCGTGTTCTGCGGATGTCAGTCCACAGACAAGGATACGCACCTTACCGCAGAAGAGGCAAAGACGATACGTCATGATTTTTTGCACAAAATTCAGACAAAGAATGAGGTCAGAACAGAAGAACTCATATCTCTGGTTAAAGAGTGGAAACGCATCGATAAGGCTGTTTCTGACGGTTCTGCGCCTGATACGGCAGACTTCCACACCGCCCATGTCTCCAAAGACCATATTGTCTGGAACGACTCTGTACGTTCACAAATGCGCCGCCTGATAGACAGCCGCCCGCGCCGCCTGACCGACTACCTTACCGTGGTGCAAAACCTTAACAGCATTGAGACGGATACTGTGTCAATGAGGTTGGTCTCTTCCGTCCACAGGCTCTACCGCAAAGCCGGGACGGCAGGCATCTACAAAGGAAGCGGCAAGGAGGCGGTGCGCAACTACAACCGGTTGTTGGAAGATGTGTTGCGCAAAGGTATCCATAACCGGCAGGAAGTCTTTGGATTTCTCATGGAGGAAGATGTGGCGTTCCGTTCATTCCTTCATCACCTGCCTGTCATAAGCGGCGGGGACATACCGATGGGCGGCATCACCAGGAATACCGGAACTGTCATCCGCCGTATCATCGGATTGGCCGATTCGGTGCCGCCCGTACTCGAAAAACCGGAGGCCGTCATCCTGTTGACCATGCGTAATAACCGGAGGCTGCTGCAGAATGCGGCGGCTTGTGTGGAAGACATGGAAGTTCTCCGTATCAAGGATGACGGACAGGCAGCGGCCTACCTCTGGATGATCCTGCAGCCGTGGATAACTTTCGACGGTCTTGCCTATGCCCTCATGGATGAAGGGGAATGGCATCTGTTGGAAGAACTTGCCGTCAAGACCCCCGGCTCTTTAGGCAAGCTGAAAGTGGATGGCAGCCCTTTCGACATCAACGCACTGCCCGCACTCCTCATCGAAACGTTTATTCTCGGATGACTTTCATGTTTTACCTATCCTGACAACAATAAAACCAGATATAATGCAGAAAGAACAGATTGACCGTTTTATCACACTGGCCTCCCTGGAGATGCCGGCGTTAATAGCTCAACCCCTTTTCCATGGAGCGGAAATATATGATGATTATGCCCTGCTCACGTTCAGCCTGCCAAAGGCGTACCCGATGGAAGAACTGGTTGATGAATTGGAGGACCAGATGGAACTGGTGCTGCTTTACCACCATGTGCCAAGTCCCGACACCCCTTTCGGGCAACACTGCTGCGCCTATTCCAATCCCCGTTTCGGGCATATGTTCAAGATGAACGCACAGGCCGACGACCGGGTGAAGTGTGACACGATGTACGTGACTTTGTACGACTCGCTGGAAGTCATGGGCAGCGAGCTCCGTGAGGAACTTCTACGGTCCATGAAGGGTGGTAAACTCCTGTACGCCATCAAGGAAGAAGAACTGCTTAAAGATTTCATCTGCCTATGAAAGACACCCTGTACAGGCAGCTTGCCTCCATCATCCACGAGTACCGTACATGGGTGGACGTGCTGGACACCGAACGTGAAGGCAACTTCATGATTCTGTCCGGTGGCAGTCTCCAGCCGGTCCGTTGCCGGATGCTTTCTTTATTTGCAAAACGGACTCACGCCACCTATCCGAAAGGCCATGTGTGGAACATCCCGGAATACCGGCTTGACCGGGCAGTGAACTCGCTGAAAAGGAAACCGGCGTTCAAGGAAAGATACAATTCGGGAAAGTTGTCCATACAGGACGCCGAGGACATCATCCTCCTTGCCTCTGACAAACTCATCAGTCTGGAACTTGAACTATAACCATAAAACAAGAATAAAACGATGCTTATCACCATCCTTTATATATTTTACACGCTGACCTATGCCGCCCTTCCTTTCCTGTATAAAAGCAGGCGTCCTTCCATGATCCAATTTTATTTGCGTATGGCTTACAGCCGTAGCTTCCGCAGATGCTACACGCTGGGAATGCTCGCCACACTCATGGTGTTCCACTTCTACCATCTGAATGTCTTTGGAAATGTCTATGAACTGGCCTTGTCATCCATTGCCTGCCTGGCCCTGTATTCCCATAAGAACACGGAGGGGGCGTTCGATTTCCTGCAACGGGAACACCGTCTGTTTTGGTCGGCAATGGCAGCAATTATTCTGGTTTTCGTTCCGCATACGCTGCCTCTTGGCGTTACCTTGGGCACTGTCTTGTCCGGTGCTGTGTTCTATCCCTCGCGGGCTGTACGCACGGCTTCATCCGATAAGCTTAAAGCATACTTGGAATCTCAAGATGACATTGTGGCGGATTACTACAAATGGCAGTAGGAAGTCTCGCCTGATGGAAAGATTGCTTACAGAAAAGCCTTTCCCTGCCATCCGGCCTGACTTGATTGAACAGGATAACGATTAAAAACAAATCACGCATGAAAGAAAATAAAACGACTAAGTGCCGCATCCAAATCGACACAGACCTGCTCGCATACCTCAATCCCGAATCGGGCGAGAAATGCTCAAAGATGGCCGCGTTCCTCAATCTTGTTGAGATAGCTGTCGGGAACAAGAAAGAGTTCCCTGCCATTGCCAGACCTTTGCCTGAAGGACAAGCGGCATTGACGGTCAGCGGGCTTGCCAAGCATTGGAACTGGCACCGTACCACGGTGCGCAAATTCCTCACGGAATTGGAACAATCGGGAGTCGCCAAGGTTACGGGACGCAGTGGGTATTTCATCCTCACGATGACTTGTGTATTGCCAGAAGACGGACACATAAATACCCCTTTGTTGTCGGA
>ENA-ORSS01001164-ORSS01001164.1-human-gut-metagenome-genome-assembly--contig:-NODE-1164-length-28211-cov-7.283066_pt1 | contig 28211 bp, 26 predicted proteins | sample MGYA00241899_ERZ509162 | MGnify/ENA primary metagenome ERZ509162 (study PRJEB26280, sample SAMEA2338641) | human gut metagenome | biome: human gut; feature: human-associated habitat; material: faeces... | reverse complement strand
AAGGTTTGCGACGGTGGATCCCTCATCGGAATCGTATTACGAGACTTCACCGTATGCGTATTGCTACAATAACCCGATTAAGCATATCGATCCGAACGGCAAAGATGGAATTATCTCCATCTATGGTGATAATATCGTGATTAGAGCCAATATTATCCTTACCGGTCCTTATGCCACATCCCAATTGGCAGGAATCTATAAAGCAGGCATCATGGCTACCTGGGGAAAACAAACCACCTATGAATATCAGGATAAAACTTATAATCTGCAATGGGATATAAATGTCTATGCTGCCGGCAAAGATGAAGAGCCGAACTTCAACGGAGTGAATAATTATATGGAAGTAGAGATGGAACCTGAAACTAATTCATATGTAAAAAGAACTCAATCTGGTGTCCTGAGAGGATTTGGACGCAATGGAATGAATATCAGAGATGACAATCCGGCTCCTCATGAGTTTGGACATATAATTGGTTTGGCTGATAAATACATCAAAAATGGTCCTCAGAAGAACCAGCCTGTTGATGATTCGTGGAGTAACAACATTATGGGGGCATGGAATGGAAAGGTGGAAAAGAAAAACGTGGATATACTATTGACCCAACCAATAGAACTGTATGAATTCCTTATGAAATGGAACAAAGACGTGCCTTGGGTTGATTTTATGAAAACGACTTATTACATTAATGACCAAAATAGAGAGCCGAAATGAAAAAAGCATTTGTATTAGGAATAGTATTGCTCTGCCTGTCCTGCTCGGGGAGGCAGACGACAACAAGTAGCGAGGATAAATATAATTTTGCCCAACTTCAAACCAAGGTACGTGAATATTATCAGCATGCAGATTGTGATTCCGTTCACGAAACAGATGATCTAATCTCCTTTGCCTGCCTGGGGATAGCGGGATGTACGTTGTCTGAAGTGATGCAAAAATATGGCTTTCCTATTGACAATAATATATTGAAAGATTATAAAAGTGGAGATGGAGAAGGTTCTTTATTATGGCATTTGTCTTCTGTTTTAAAAGCTGTAGGCATAAATAATCCTATTGATGCCTTTGAACTGATATGGACTCCTCATGAAAATAAGGACTTAGTAGTAACAGTATTCTTTATTGCTGCTGACACTCAACTAATTGCCGTATCTGGTGAACAGGAAAATAGAGCGATATATTTAATGGAATAAACGATCTAAGCTACAATAGTTTTCAATCCTTGATTCAGATATTGTCTGTTTCAAGGATTGTTTTTTATCTGTCACCTACGACGGGCTGAACCGCATGCTGGATGCCGTCTATGGCGAAGGTACTTCGCTAAGCAGCAACGCCAACCGCTTCACCGAGAAGGTGACCGGTTACGACAAGAACGGGAACATACTCGCCTTGCAACGTTACGGGCAGACGGGAGCAAGCAGCTACGGGCTCATTGACAACCTGACCTTCACGCTCGATGGCAACCAGCTGAACAGGGTGGATGACGCTTCTACCGCTACGGCCTACAACAACGGCTTCGAGTTCAAGGACGCCGTGAAGCAGACGAACGAATACGCCTACGACGCCAACGGCAATCTGACGAAAGATTTGAATAAAAACATTAGCAATATTCAATACAATTGTTTAAATTTGCCAAGCAAGGTCACGTTCACGGACGGAAGTACCATTGAATACACCTATGCCGCCGACGGAACCAAGCTCCGCACGAAGCATGTCATCAACGGTACGACCACCACAACGGACTATTGCGGCAACGTGATCTATGAAAACGGTGTGCAGAAGCTGCTGCTGACGGAAGCCGGTTACCTCACTTTGGCCGACAGCAAGTACCACTACTACCTGCAGGACCATCAGGGAAACAACCGCGTGGTCATCGACCAGAACGGAACGGTGGAGGAAACGAATCATTACTACCCCTTCGGAGGTGTCTTCGCTTCGACTTCTTCCGTTCAACCCTATAAGTACAACGGCAAGGAGCTGGACACGAAGAAAGGGCTGAACTGGTATGATTATGGGGCACGGCACTATGATGCGGCGGTAGGAAGATTCCATACACAAGACCGCTTCGCGGAAAAGTATTATCCAATGTCACCGTATCAGTATGCGGCAAACTGCCCGATGAGGAATATTGATGTGAATGGGGATAGTATTGTAGTTCTTCATCACAGTGAAGGAATGCACATGGGAATGCTTATCCAGAACGATAATGGTAAATGGGGCTATTACTCTGTTAATGGCGACAATGTCTATTCTTCTGGTGAATTTGTTGGCGGTCGTAAGTTTGATGATTTGGGAGAGCACGAGTTTGATAGCCCTCGCGATTTCTTTGAAAATTCTGTGTTTGTTTCTGCCACCAAAGACAGTTCCGGAATATAGGCTTCTGATTGCCGCAGGCGTTCCACCAGCAAGTGTTCTGTATGGTCGCTTTCCGGTACGTTTAGAAATGCCTGTTCGGTCAGGCTACGTATGAAGGGAAAATCCTTGCTTTTTTCTTCTCTGATTGATAGGTCGTTTCTCATTTTTTGTTTATAGCATAAAGCCCCGGCATCTGCCGGTTCTGGTGTGAACCGCAGCATGCCGGAGGATTTGTTTTATGGAGGTTTCCTTTCGGATTTAGCTTTCTGCTTTGTTGTCGTTTTCCAGATTTTCTTCTTCCGAATCTCTAAGCATTGATTTGTGGTGTTTCAATACTTCCGCATCAATGTAGAATACAGTTTCTTCGGCAAGGTTGTTGATGTGGTCACCCGCACGTTCCAATTTGCGGAAGATGCCTGCAATTTCCAGACACAACTTGATATCTTCGGGATGTTCGTTGGCGTATGCCGCCAGTGTATCGATGGCGTTTTTGTTCAAGATATCCAATGTTTCGTCTTTGTCGAAGATGGATTTTGCAAGTCCGATGTCCTGTTTCTGCAAAGCATCGTATGTGGTGCTGAGCATGTGCAATACCATATTGAACATGTCTTCCAGCTGGAGTTCGGCAAACAGTGCCTTGTTTTCCGGTTTCAAATCGGTGCGGATGACAAAGCGTGCGATGCTGTCGGCATAGTCGCCGATGCGTTCCAGGTTGGTATTGATTTTCAGCATGGCAAGTGCAAAGCGCAAGTCTACAGCTACGGGATTGTACAATGCGATTAAATCTTCGATGTCACTGTCGATACGCAATTCGAATGCATTGACACGTTTTTCGCGTAATATTACTTTATCGGCAAGTTCCATATTGACTTCCAATACAGATTTATAGGCATTGTTCAGTTGTTGGTAAACCAACTGCCACATATCGTTTACTTCTGTCTTGATGTTGAGAAGTTCGTTTTCTACAAATTTTACCATGTCTGTATAATTAATAGTGAATAGTTAATGATTGACAATTAATAGTTGACAATTTATCCGAAGCGTCCGGTAATGTAATTCTGGGTAGCTTCTTTATCGGGGCTGGTAAAGATTTTCTTGGTTTCGCCGTATTCTACCATTTCGCCCATATAGAAGAAAGCAGTCTTGTTACTTACGCGGGCAGCCTGTTGCATGCTGTGGGTTACGATGACTACAGTAGTCTGTGAGCTCAGTTCGCAAATCAGTTCTTCAATCTTTGCAGTAGAAATAGGGTCGAGGGCAGATGCCGGTTCGTCCATCAGCAATACCGAAGGTTCTACTGCCATGGCACGTGCGATGCACAGACGCTGCTGTTGTCCTCCGGAGAGATCGTAGGCAGAAGCCTTCAACTTATCTTTCACTTCGTTCCACAAGGCTGCGCCTTTCAATGCTGTTTCCACCCGTTCGGTAATGAATTCCTTGTCTTTGATGCCATTGACGCGTAACCCGTAAGCTACATTTTCAAAGATACTTTTCGGGAACGGGTTGGGACGTTGGAATACCATACCCACGTTTTTGCGTAAGATGTCTACATTGATCGACGGTTCGTAGATGTTCCGTCCGTCAATACAGATTTCTCCAGTCAACCGGGTTCCCGGAATCAAATCGTTCATGCGGTTGAACAAGCGCAGGAAGGTTGATTTACCACATCCGGAAGGACCGATAAAGGCAACCACTTCATTGTTTGGAATCGTGATATTGATATTCTTCAGCGCATGAAAGTCGCCGTAATAGAAATCTACGTTTTTAGCTTCAATCTTATTCATACAGATGACGATTATGGTTTATTTGGATTTTAATTTGTTTTCAAAATATTTTCGGATGTTGTTGGCAAGCAAGTTCATAATCAGTACGATGACAATCAGAACAAATGCTGTGCCATAGGCGATAGGCGTTTGTGCCTCAATGTCGGTACCGCTGGTAGCGATGACATACAGGTGATACGGCAACGCCATACATTGGTCGAAGATGCTTTCGGGCAGCTTGGGCAAGAAATAGGCGGCACACGTAAAGAGGATAGGGGCGGTTTCGCCTGATACACGTCCCAATGAAAGTATCAGTCCGGTAATGATGCGGGGCATCGCCATAGGCAGCAATACTTTCCAGATGGTCTGTGCCTTGGTAGCGCCCAAAGCAAGGCTTCCTTCGCGATAACTGTTTGGGATGTCTTTGAAAGCTTCCTCAGTGGTACGGATGACAATCGGCAAGGCAAGCAAGCCTAACGTAAGCGAACCGGCTATGATGCTGTCGCCAAAGTCGAGGTAATTGACAAAGAAAGCCATACCGAACAAGCCGAATACGATAGACGGGATGCCGGCAAGGTTGTTTGTCATTGTGCGGATGAAGTTTACCATTTTGCCTTTAGGGGCATATTCGTTCATATAAATGCCGCTCATCACACCTACAGGAAACGAGAATACGGCACTTCCTATCATCAGGTAAAACGTACCCACAATGGCAGGCAGGATTCCTCCTTTGGTCATACCATCGGTAGGAGCCTGGGTGAGGAAGTCCCAATTGATGACGCTGATGCCTTTTACGATGATAAATCCCAATATGTAGAACAATACTGCTGCAATGAAGTAGCTCAGTATGCGGAAGCAAGTGAACATTCCTTTCTGAATGCCTTTTTTGTGCTTCATGTAAGACGGATCGATTTCTACAGCCATACGTTATTTCTTGAATTTATTGCGCGAAGATACGATTTCTACGCAAGAGTTAATAATTAAAGTGATGAAAAACAGGATGACACCCAGCAGGAAAAGTGACTGGTAGTGTGCACCTCCGGCAGGCGCTTCACCCAATTCGGCAGCAATGGTTGCCGGGATGGTGCGCAATGGTTCCAGGATGCTATGGGGCATGACTGCTGCATTACCAGTTACCATCAATACCGCCATGGTTTCGCCGATGGCGCGTCCGATGCCCAATACAATGCCAGAGGTAATACCGGAAATAGAAAACGGGATTACGACTTTATAAATAGTCTGCCATTGTGTAGCTCCCAAGGCAAGGCTGGCTTCGCGCATGCTTCGCGGACAACTGCGCATGGCGTCTTCGCCTACGGTGATGATGGTCGGCAATGCCATGATGGCAAGTACCAGGCTGCCTGCCAACCCCGATTCACCTACAGGCAGGTTGAATGTCTGCTGGAGGAAAGGTACGATGACCGCCAGGCCAAAGAAACCGTAAACGACAGAAGGAATACCATTCAGTAATTCAATAATCGGCTTCAGGAATTTTCGGGTCTTTTCGTTTGCCACTTCGGCAAGATAAATGGAAATGGCAAGCCCGAAAGGCAAGGCGATGAGGATAGCGAAAAAGCTTACCCATAGCGTACCGCTAATCAATGGAAGAATACCGAAAATAGGGGAAGGAGTTGCGGTAGGGAACCATTCGTTGCCTAATAAGACATCCTTTACGGGAATATCTTGGTTTTCGATGTAATGGATGTCTTTTTGTCCTTTCATCAATACATCGGGGACGTAGGCAACAATACCCGGAGTCTGGTGAACCTGTTCAGCAATCTTGTCGCCGGCATATTCATATTCCGCTCCTAATTCCGCTTTTGTATAATGCTTGTCGAGGTCATCCAGACGGAACACGGTAATGGGCATGTCTTTGCCTCCCACTTCTTTCCAGTTGGTGATTTCCTCATCGAAAATGTTTTTGATTTGTTGTGCGCTGAGTCGTTTTACATTGTTTTCCTTGTTCAGTGCCAGCACGTATCCGTCTTCTACGATGGGATTGTTGAAGAGGCCTACTGCTTCTTTGAACAAGAAGCCGATAATCAGCAGGATTACCACACTGGTGGTGAATCCGCTCACGGTAAGCACATACCGTGCGATGTTATCAATCAATCTTTTCATATTTCTATATACCTTATTTATATATACCTATTACGTATCGTGGTTAACGAGGAATGAAGCCCAAATCCAATGTTTTGGCTTGCCCTTCTTTCGAGGTGGTGAAATTGAGGAATGGCATGACATTCTTTTCGTTTTGCTTGTCGTAATAGTAATACAACGGACGGACAATGGGATATTCTTTTCGCATCGCGCTTTCTACCGAGGGATAGACGTAGTGTTTGCCTTGGTCGTAGGATACGGCAATGGCTTTCACATAAGGATTCAGGTAAGCCAATCCTACATAGCCGATAGCGCCTTTGGTCTGGCGTACTGATTGGATGATAGCACCTGTGGCAGGCATAGAGAGTACGCTGCTCATATAGTTTTTGTTGTGTAATACACTTTCTTTGAAGAATTCGTATGTACCCGAAGACGTTTCGCGCGAGTAGACTACGATGCGGGCATCTTCACCTCCCACTTCTTTCCAGTTGGTGATTTTGCCCCGGAAGATGCCTTCCAATTGTTCGCGGGTAAGTTGTTTAACCGGATTTTGAGGATTGACAATAACAGCCAGTGCATCGTATGCCACGATATATTCGCAGGGCTCGTGCTTCGACTGTTTCATTTTCATTTTCTCGCTGAACTTTATTTTTCGGGATGCCATTGCCAAGTCGGTTGTTCCGTCAAGTAATGCCGAGATTCCTACACCGCTACCGCCTCCGGTGACAGTAACTGTAGCAGAGGGATTTTGATTCATGTACATTTCCGATAGTTCCTGAGTAAGAGGAAGTACGGTATCGCTTCCCTTGATGCGTTGTGCCATCAGTATGCCAGGAAGACACATACAGCACGCTCCTAAGAAAAAAGAAACACATTTCTTCATACGCCGTTAATATCCAGTTTTTTGATTCTAAAATTTAACGGCTCCAAAGGTACAACGAATTCTCCGAAAGGGGTGTTACAAAAATATTACGTGAGTTCGGGATAAGCTAATAAGTTAATAATGGAAAGAAAAACAGGTAATCACAGAAATATTTTGTAAATTTGAGTCTGACAAACAATAACTTACAAAACCAAGGTTCTATGATTACCCAAGACAAAATTACGGATATTTTCTGTATGGTAGATGAATTCAGCAAGAAATTTGATATGGAAATTGCTAAAGGCGAACTTATTTCTTCAAACGGAATCCGCCGTCGGCACCGTAATGCCTCCCTTTCCGATGGTGAGATTATGACCATCCTGATTGTATTTCATTTTGGCACGTTCGCCAACTTCAAGCACTACTACCTGCATTATATCAGGGTACATCTGCATCAGGACTTTCCGGATGCGGTATCCTATAACAGGTTTGTGGAACTTGAAAGCCGTGTGTTCTTCAAACTGATGTTTTTCCTTAAGCTTTATGCCTTTGGCCGCTGTTCGGGTATCAGTTTCGTGGACAGCACGATGATTCCGGTCTGTCATAACCTCAGACGCTATGCCAACAAGGTTTTCAAGGGCATGGCCACGGACGGGAAGGGGACGATGGGGTGGTGTCACGGGTTCAAGCTGCATTTCACCTGCAATGACCGGGGAGAAATCATCACCTTCTGTCTTACCGGAGCCAATGTGGATGACAGGAATCCCAAAGTCTGGAACGTACTTGCCAAAGAGCTGTACGGCAGGCTTTTTGCTGACAGGGGGTACATCTCTCCAAGACTTTTTGAGGACCTTTTTAAAGATGGCATACATCTTGTTACAGGAATCAAAGTGAACATGAAAAACAAACTGATGCCATTTTGGGATAAAATCATGTTGCGTAAGCGTTTTGTCATCGAGTGCATTAATGACATGCTCAAGAATACAGCAAAATTAGTACATTCAAGACACAGGTCCATCAATAATTTCTTAATGAATCTTGTTGCGGCATTGGCAGCATATTGCTTTTATGACAATAAGCCTGAAGCATTGTAGGGATATACCATTGAACATACAAGACAATTGGTTTTGTTTTAAGATTATCCCGAACTCACGTAAGAATATATCACGTCCATTAGTAAAAGATGCTAAGAGCGATTCTATATATCAGAAATATGGCATTAGGGGATTGATACGTGAATATGTAACAAAAGAAGGTGTTCTAAAAAAAGAATATTTTTGGGATTCCAGTTGGGAATATATTCGCTATTTATTCTTTCAAAACAATATACTATTTTTCTATGAACATGAAACCCCTTGTTTCCTTATTAGCTTTTTTGCACGTGCGGATGCTGATAGCCTGGAGATTTTTATGAAGCAAAATTGTACAGAATGAGAACTCTCAGGATAATTTATGTAAAAAATTAGAGCATCAAGTTTTATAATCTATATTAATAAATATTCTATCAACATCTTAGCGATAATATTCCCCTATTTGAACCTTACGGCATAGCGAATTAAGGTCAAATAGGGGGATTTTCTGTTTTTGTCACATAAATCTAAGAATCATTATAGATGTTTATGATGATCGAGGCTTTAACATGTATATATTAGATTAGTAAGATTGAATGAAAGCATACATAAAATAACGAACTGATAATTAAACTATTTCAAATATAAGACCTATTGAAGTCTCATATAAATCATTGTAGCAATCCTTAACTTAGGAGTAATCTTGTTTAAGGGTTGCTTTTTTATTTGCTACCTCCGCGGCTGGCTGACAGCCATCAGCGGCAACAAGTTCTCGCAGAACCTGTATTACAACACCGGGAACGGCACCCCCTGCTACAACGGCAACATCAGCAGCATGACCTGGAAAGCCGGAAATGAGACAACCCTCCGCGGCTACAAGTTCACCTACGACGGGCTGAACCGCATGCTGGATGCCGTTTATGGTGAAGAAATATATATTTATGAATTCGAACGTACCCGACTTAATGTTTCAGGGGTCATTAGCAGATAGGAGGCAATATGCGAAAGAGGGGCTCTTTTGATGACCTCAGGTTGTGTGCTCAACAACAAGTTGTAACGTTCGCGTGCGGTCTCAAAACGCCAGGAGTCGGCTTTCACTTGGGATACGATGAGGGAATATTCCAGAATTTTCCTATAAAACATATTTATTTCCCAGGATATTTCGGTAAGTTGCATCAATTTATCGTATGGTAGCAGATAGACAATGCAGTCTTCCAGAGCTTCAATCATCAATTTGGTAGGCTCTTTTTTCAAGGTGCTTTCAATGCACATCAGGACACATCCTTCATACGAAAAGTGTTCGGTGACGTCTTTTCCCCCCTTGTAATAGAATTGTCGCATCATTCCTTTTCCAACAAGGATGATGTGATGGCTGATTTGGCCTTCCTTGAGCATAACTTCTCCCTTGGCTACTTCTTTACGGATAAGAATCTCTCCGAGCATTCTTTTTGCTTCGGGCAGCATACCGGGATAACGTGAATTGACAGCCAGGTCGATTGTTTGTTTTAAAAGCTCGTCCATAATCTACAATAATTTGTTGTTTCGACAACAAAGGTAGTATATTAAGACTGAATGAGCAAGAAGAACGTGCGTTTTTGATGTTCCTCCTTTCTGGCTCGTGACCTTTGCTGTGGGCAGTTAGGAGTTCTTTACAAAACTTTTGCTTGCCCATTTCATGCTGTACCAGCGACGTACAAAAATACCTCCCCGGATGTTTTCGTCTAAAAGGAAAGCTGTCCACATGCCGCAGATGCCCCAACCGAGTGGAATGCCAAAGAAATATCCCAATCCGACAGCTACGCTCCATTGAACCACGAGTCCTACGTAGAAGGGATAATTGACATCGCCTGCTGCCCGAAGGGCTGCTGTGGCAAAGATGTTGATAGGACGTCCTATTTCGAGAATGATGTCTATGAATAGGATAAGTACTCCCAGGCGGATAATTTCGGGGTTGGAAGTAAGCCATCCCAAGATGCTATGTCCGCATAAAGCAAGGATGGTAGAAAGAATAACGGTGATCATCACCGACTTCTTCATGACATATTTGCCCATAAGGAAGGCGGCATGAGGTTTTCGTTCTCCGATTAGATGGCCGATGCAGATGGCTCCTCCTTGTGCCATGGATATGCTGAACAGATAAGCGAACATAACGATGTTGACACAATAGGTTCGTGTGGCAAGTGCCTCTACTCCCAGCATATTGATGAAGTAAGTGATAACCACCTGCGAAGAACTGTAAGACAACTGCTCGCCGGCCGAAGGCAATCCTACTTTCATCAGGTTTTTCAGTTCGATCCAGGGGAAAGGACGGAAATAGGCCAGCGGGAAACGTGAGATATGTTTGCGGAATAGAATGATAAAGAGTAAGATCATGGACACACCACGACTGAAAGCTGTAGAAATGGCAGCACCTTCTACTCCAAGTTCAGGAAAGCCGAAACGGCCGAATATCAGGGAGTAGTTACCGATAATGTTCAGTATGTTGACGACCACAGTGACCATCATGGGGTAGATGGCCTTGTTAGCACTGCGCAACGAAGCAGAAAGGGTAAGGGAGAGTGCCTGAAAGAATGCGAATGCACCTACTATGCGCATATAGGACAAACCGTCTTTCATCAGCTCGGGTGTAAGCCCCATCAGCCGGAGAATCGGGCTGGCGCCAAGGTATAACAGAAGACTGACTGTGATGCCTACTGCGAGATTGACCAGGATGGATACGCCGACTACCTGAACAACCTTTTTTTGCAGGCGTGCGCCCAGATATTGGGAGCAAAGTACAGAAGTACCCAGATTGATCACTTCGAAAACCAGAAAAGTAAGCATGATGATTTGGTTGACTACTCCTACGGCAGCAACGCTGTTGTCCGAATGCCGGCTTAGCATAATGGTGTCGACGGCGCCGAGCATCATAATGAGCAGGGTTTCTATAAATATGGGAGCAGCCAGTTTGGCCAGTCGTTTTTTCAAACTTTCCTGTTGTATCATACTCATACCTATTGAATTTTTATAGGGAAAAAGACTTTCTTAATATACAAATTGCAGATATATAGTGCTTTATCTTGTACAAGCCCTTTGCAGGACTGTGCGTATTGAAATAAAATTGTGCAAAGGTATGAAAAAGGGGGAAGGAGGGGGTTGATATAAATCAAGAATTTTTTTTCGATGTTTTATGTTTTGAATGTTAGCCAATTAGCTGTTTTTGGCAACTGGTGGCGAAAAAAAACTATCGAAAAGACTTGCACAGTCCAAAAGTTTCCCATACCTTTGCACCGCATTTGAGAGATAATGCAGGTTAAAGGAAGTTTGGGTGAGTGGCTGAAACCACCAGTTTGCTAAACTGACGTACGGGTAACCGTACCGGGGGTTCGAATCCCCCAGCTTCCGCCAGATGCACTCTTAGCTCAGTTGGTAGAGCAACTGACTCTTAATCAGTGGGTCCAGGGTTCGAATCCCTGAGGGTGTACAATGAGATGGGACGGTGGATTCGTCTAACGGTTAGGACACATGCCTCTCACGCATGCAATACGAGTTCGATTCTCGTATCCACTACAAATAATGAAGCGGTTGCCGGTTAAAAAGGTAAACCGCTTTTTTTATGGCTTTTCTCTTCACTCTCCGAAGAGAATGTGTATCTTTGCATAAGACATGGTTTCATTAGTCAAATTGTATATTTAATCAAGAAACGCTTTGGACTGGTTATATAGTTTGTTCGTTGAGCACTCCGCCTTGCAGGCGGTTATCGTACTTTCGTTGATTTCCGCCATCGGATTGGGCTTGGGGAGAGTGCGGGTTTGTGGCATCTCTCTTGGAGTTACTTTTGTGTTTTTTACCGGTATTCTGTCGGGGCATTTTGGACTATCCATCGACCCGCAAATGCTGAATTATGCCGAAAGCTTCGGTCTGGTTCTTTTTGTCTATGCCCTGGGGCTTCAGGTAGGACCGGGTTTCTTCAGTTCCTTTCGTCAAGGAGGCGTCCAGCTGAATCTTCTGGCCATTGGTGTCGTTCTGGTAGGCACTCTATTGGCCGTCTTGGGCAGTTATGCTTGCGGAATCTCTTTGCCCGATATGGTTGGTATACTTTGTGGAGCTACAACCAATACTCCGGCGTTGGGTGCCGCCCAGCAGACGCTGAAACAGTTGGGCCTGGAGACAAGTACGCCGGCATTGGGATGTGCGGTGACCTATCCGTTGGGAGTGGTGGGCGTAATTCTGGCCATATTGCTGATGCGTAAGGTAATGGTTCGGAAAGAAGATCTGGAAGTGAAAGAAAAGGAGAATGAGAATAAAACGTATATTGCGGCCTTTCAGGTTCACAATCCTGCCATCTTCAATATGAGTATTAAGGAGATCGGGGCATTGAAGAATTATCCGAAGTTTGTTATTTCCCGATTGTGGCGTGATGGAAATGTCAGTATACCTACTTCGGACAAAGTCATTAAGGAAGGCGACCGTTTATTGGTTATTACTTCCGAAAAGAACGCGCCGGCACTGACTGTATTGTTTGGCGAACAGGAACATACGGATTGGAATAAAGAAGATATTGACTGGAATGCGATTGACAGCCAACTGATTTCGCAGCGCATCGTTGTGACGCGTCCCGAACTGAACGGTAAAAAGTTGGGTTCACTGCATTTGCGGAATCATTATGGAATTAACATAAGCCGTGTTTATCGTAGTGGCGTACAGCTGTTGGCTACAGCCGAACTGACCTTGCAGTTGGGCGACAGACTGACGGTAGTAGGCGAGGCCGCTTCCATCCACAATGTTGAGAAAGTGCTGGGTAATGCTATTAAGAGTTTGAAAGAGCCCAATCTGGTAGCCGTGTTTGTCGGCATTATTTTAGGATTGGCATTGGGAGCCGTTCCCATTAGCATTCCTGGTATAAGTGCTCCCGTAAAATTGGGTTTGGCGGGTGGTCCTATTATTGTAGGTATCCTGATAGGTACTTTTGGCCCGCGTATGCACATGGTAACATATACCACACGCAGTGCCAACCTGATGCTTCGTGCATTAGGCCTGTCGCTCTATCTGGCTTGTCTGGGGTTGGATGCCGGTGCTCATTTTTTTGAAACGGTGTTCAGACCCGAAGGAGCGCTGTGGATTGCTGTCGGATTTGCCCTGACCGTTATTCCGGTCTTGATAGTCGGTGTTGTGGCATTCAAATGGGCGAAAGTCGATTTCGGATCAGTGACGGGTATGCTTTGCGGAAGCATGGCCAATCCGATGGCTTTGAACTATGCAAACGATACGATTCCAGGCGATAATCCGTCGGTCGCTTATGCTACGGTTTATCCGTTGTGTATGTTTATCAGGGTTATTATTGCTCAGGTATTGCTGATGTTTTTTTTACATGGATAAGAATATTATAAGATAACAGAATTATGGGAACCATTACTCCGGAAAGTATAGTCGGCGATTTGCGCTATCTGCAATTGCTCTCTCGCAGTTTTCCTACGATAGCCGATGCCAGTACCGAAATTATCAATTTGGAAGCTATTCTGAATCTTCCAAAGGGAACAGAACATTTCTTGACCGATATTCATGGTGAATACGAGGCTTTTCAGCATGTGTTGAAAAACGGATCGGGAGCCGTGAAACGAAAAGTAAACGAAATCTTTGGCCATACTTTGCGTGAAAGCGAGAAGAAAGAGCTGTGTACATTGATTTACTATCCGGAAGAAAAGCTGCAACTGGTGAAAGAGCGCGAGCAGGATTTGGAGGACTGGTATCAGATTACCTTGAACCAGCTTGTGAAAGTCTGCCAGAACGTTTCGTCCAAGTATACACGTTCTAAAGTCCGTAAGTCGTTGCCCAAAGAGTTCTCGTATATCATCCAGGAATTGTTGCACGAGTCAAGCATCGAACCCAACAAGCATGCTTATATCAACGTCATTATCAGCACGATCATTTCGACCAAGCGGGCTGACGACTTTATTATAGCCATGTGCAATCTTATCCAGCGTCTTACCATCGATCTGTTGCATATTGTGGGTGATATTTACGACCGTGGTCCGGGTGCTCATATTATTATGGATACACTTTGCGATTATCATAACTTTGATATCCAGTGGGGCAATCACGATATATTGTGGATGGGTGCCGCTTCGGGCAATGATGCATGTATAGCCAATGTAATCCGTATGTCTATGCGTTATGCCAATCTGGCTACGCTGGAAGACGGCTATGGCATCAACCTTCTGCCTCTTGCCACTTTTGCCATGGATACTTATGGTGATGATCCTTGTTCCATTTTCGCTCCTAAAATGAATTTTGCCGATGGAGAGTATAATGAGAAGACGTTGAGGCTGATCACTCAAATGCATAAGGCGATTACCATCATACAGCTTAAGCTGGAGGCCGAGATTATCAGCCGCAGACCGGAGTTTGGAATGGAAAACCGCAAACTATTGCATAAGATTGATTTTGAACGGGGTGTTTTCATGTACGAAGGAAAAGAATACGCATTGCGCGATACCAATCTGCCTACCATCGATCCTGCCGATCCTTATCGTCTGACGGATGAGGAGCGGGAACTGGTAGACAAGATTCATGCCTCGTTTATGAACAGCGAGAAACTGAAGAAGCACATGCGCTGCCTCTTTACCTATGGCGGAATGTATCTGGTGTGCAACAGCAATCTGTTGTATCATGCTTCGGTGCCTTTGAACGAAGACGGAAGCTTTAAGCATGTCCGCATCGGTCAGAAAGAATATTGGGGACACAAGCTCTTGCTGAAAACGGATCAGCTGATACGGACTGCTTATTTCGACGAGGACTGTGAAGAAAAACGCTTTGCTTTGGACTATGTCTGGTACATGTGGTGCGGTCCCGATGCTCCTTCCTTTGACAAGGACAAGATGGCTACATTCGAACGTTATTTCATAGCAGATAAGGAATTGCATAAGGAGACGAAGGGGTATTATTACACTTTACGCAACCGTGCGGATATTTGTGACAATATCTTACGTGAGTTTGGAGTAGAGCCCGGTCCACATTCGCATATCATTAATGGTCATGTGCCGGTAAAGACTATTCAGGGCGAGAAACCGATCAAGGCAGATGGTAAACTGCTTGTAATAGACGGTGGTTTCTCAAAAGCTTATCAGCCGGAAACCGGAATTGCCGGATATACGTTGGTATACCATTCGCATGGATTGCAGCTGGTACAGCACGAACCGTTCCAAAGTCGTCAGAAAGCTATTGAAGAAGGTTTGGATATCAAATCGACCACCTTTGTCATCGAATTCAATTCTCAGCGAATGATGGTGAAAGATACGGATAAAGGGCAGGTACTGACCACACAGATCCGCGATCTTGAGAAATTATTGGTTGCCTATCGGACAGGCTTCATTAAGGAGAAAGAGTAAAAAACGGTTGGGGGCAAGCATTTCAGAATAAAGTGATGCCCCCTTCCCAGATGAGACCTTTGTCGAAGTTCCTGTTTTGCGTATAAGGACGGCTGATGCCGTATCCGCCGGTGCAAAAGATGCCGAAACGTTCAGTTACGTTATACTCCAGATTGATACGGGCCTGCAGCGCATAGAGCCGTGCGGGGACGGTATTGCTTTCGTTTTTTAATGTTTCGATGTGCTGGTAGCCCAGATCTCCGCTTATGGAAAACCGTTGGCACAGGGGGAGGGAAAGACCGGCACGATAGAAGCACGAGGCGGAGAACTTGTCGCTGAAGTCCAGATAGTGTGTGCCTCCTCCCAGGATTGTGTAAAACAACTGGTTCTTGAAGCGTATGCCCATGTTCAGCTTGCTCGTGTTTCCTCCGAAAAGCATCAGCTGGATGCGGGTATGGGGATTGGCGTTGACCAGACCCAGCTGAAGACCGTCAAAGTTGTTTTTGTAATAGTTCACAATGCCGATTTGCAATCCTTTGGCATCGGTAGCAATGTTAATGGGCGACAGCTGGAGTCCGCATACCTTTCCTCCGGCAATATTTCCTAATCCGGAAATTTGCACACCGGTCATGTGGTTGGCTGCAATGGAAGTAATTCCTGCGATTTGCAATCCGTGCAGATTGTTTCCTGCAACGTTGATGAAGCCGGAAAGACTCGCCCCGGAAAAGTCTGTGCTCGAAATGTCAGCCAGTCCGGCTAAATGGAATCCGGCCGCTTCCTCTCCACAGAAGTTGAGTAATCCTCCCAGTACGGCTCCCCGGCTATAGTTGCCTGTAATATTGGTAAGTACGGACAACAACAGTCCTTTCATTTGGTAACTTGTTAGGTTGACCAGTCCGGAGACAGAAATACCGCTAAAATCGTTCCCGTTGATGTTGGTGATGCCTGCCAGCTGAAGGCCGCGTGCGTTGCCTTGGGCTACGTTGAATATTCCCGAGACGGCCATTCCGTTGGCTTCCTGACGTATGGTTGTTCCCAAAATGTTGATGCCGAGTCCGTTCAGGCGGTTGATGGATGAATACAGTCCCAGGTTGAAAATTGTATTGCGGGTTGTATCATCGTGCTGTGTGGAAATGTTTTTCCATAGGGAAATGTTGATTCCGGGCTTGCTGTGTGCAATGGGTGGAGTTGTAGTTGTTTGGCTAAAAATACTCCCTGCCAGTAGCAGGGAGCATATAGATAAACTTGTCTTTTTTATACAGTTCATGATTGATACGATGTTTGTATATCCGTCATTGGTTGGATAGATGGCGTTTTTCTATCCTTTGGCTTCCTGATACAGGAAGCGTTTGATAGACTTTTTAGGTGTCTTTTCAAATTCTTCCGGATAGATTTTCATTTTGGCCACTTGGCTGTAGGCTGGAAGTTCGGCATTGAGGGCTACACGGTTTTCTTCCATCACCCGTTCGATGTCTTCATTCTTCAGTCCGTTGGCAAAAGCTTCTTCAAAATCAGGATAAACCAGTCCTACCAGTTTCTCGTTTTGCTGCACAATGATGCTTTCGGCCACGTAAGGCATGTTGTTCAGTTTATCTTCAATCTCTTCCGGATAAATGTTCTGTCCGCTTGGGCCTAACAGCATGTTCTTGCTACGTCCTTTGATGGTGATGTTTCCTTCTGCATCCATCAGAGCCAGGTCGCCGGTATGCAGCCATCCGTCTTTATCAAGTGTCTGTCTGGTAGCTTCTTCGTTTTTGTAATAGCCCAGCATCACATTAGGTCCCCGGCAGACAATTTCACCAGGAATGTTTTCGGGGTCGGGCGACAGTATTTTTACCTCCATGCGTGGGGCTGCTTTTCCGCACGAACCGGTTTTGAATCGTGTCCAGTCTTCGTACGAGATAATCGGTCCGCATTCTGTCATTCCGTAGCCTACGGTATAAGGGAAGTCTATCATTTTAAGGAACTGTTCCACATCATGGTTGAAGGCCGCACCGCCGATAATGACTTCGCAGAAGTTGCCTCCAAAAGCCTTGATGACTTGTTCGCGTACGCTGGCTTTAATTTTGTCATTGATGATGGGGACTTTCAGCAACAGTTTCATCGTTGGAGTCTCCAGCTTGGGAAGCACGTTTTTCTTTATGATCTTTTCGATGATAAGAGGAACAGCGACAACCAGATTGGGCTTGACGTCGGCGAATGCCTGGAAGATGATTTTCGGACTTGGCATTCGTGTCAGGAAGTATATGTGGCATCCTGCAGCCACTTCGTACAGGAATTCAAAAGCCAAACCGTACATGTGTGCCATAGGAAGCATGGATACTAACTTGTCGCCGGCTTTCAGCGGTAATACCTCGAAGGCAAAGCGGGTATTCGACCATAAGCTTCGGTAGGGCAACATGACTCCTTTTGAATAACTGGTAGTTCCCGAAGTATAATTGAGTACGGCTAATTCGTCGGGCTGGTCTACATGATAGGCAACGTGTTCCTTACGGAAGTTTTTGGGGAATTTCTTGCCGAACATTTCGTTCAGATGCTCGCGTGCGTACGTAACCCGTTCATTTCGCGAAACCAGTAGTGTAAAATCGGTCATCATGAAGATGCCTTCCAGCAACGGCATGGCAGTCTCGTTGAGGGCTTCCCAAACTACATCGCCGACAAATAGAAGTTTGGCTTCGGAGTGGTTTACGATGTTGTGTATGTTGTCTGCCTTAAATTCATGTAAGATGGGTACGATGACCGCTCCATAGGTCAGGGTTGCGAGGAAAGTTACTCCCCAGTGCGAACTGTTTCGTCCGCAGACCGCTATTTTGTCTCCTTTCTGTATGCCGCTGGCTTCGAATATGATGTGTAGCTTTTCTATTTTGCGGGCTAAGTCTTTGTACTGCAGGGTAGCGCCTTTGTAGTCTGTCAGTGCGTCCAAATCCCAGTTCTGTTTGATGCTGTTCTCTATGTATGCGATAAAACTTTTTTCCATAATTATTGCACATTTATATCTAATTTGTGCAAATATAAGGGTTTATCTATAGAATGCAAACTTTTTAGCGAAAGAATACACTGGAAAGGGTGCGTTCAACATCGGGAGGGGTAAACTGATTTAAAAAAATGAAGGTGTGTCAAACTAAGGAACTGCTTTCCTTTAGGCACGGATTACAGGGAGTTTGCGGATTATGATTCTTATTTCTCTGAGTTTTTCCGCGTAATTCCGTACCTGAAAAGAACAAAATGTCAGTCACTTTAAGTTTTGACACACCTTCAATAAGTCAGGAATTGTCTTTTATTTAATAAATTATTGCAATTGCAAAACGCTTCTTTGGGTTGCGATTTCGTCCGATTCGGGTGTGGTAGCTTTGCGGGTGCAATAGTCAAACTCGGCACTCTTATCGCCGCTGAATGATTTCCATTTCAACTTCAGCTTGACGGTTTTGCCTTCCGTGTCGGGCAGTTCGTCCAGCTTGAAAGCTACCAGTCCGTCGCCAGGTTCTCCGTAGACGTCTCCGTAAGCGTTGTGACGGAATTCCACTTCGTACGGATTTTCAGGATTTTGCGATAAAAGTAGATTTACGAAATGTCTTTCGCCATATCCTCCCCAAAGTGTTCTGAAGCGAAGTGTCAGATACCCGTCTTCGGCGATAGTCACCCAGTCGTTAACGATTTCGACAGGGTCGGTACCGTAAACCTTATCATTTTCCTCACCCAAGTCCGGGGCAATCGGTTTGGTCAGAATACTGTCTATCCAATTGATGTGGATGGCCTGATCGAATTCTCCGCTCGGCTCGTCTACCGGAGTGTAATTTACCAGTGCTCTGACCTCCTTTTCTCCGAATGGTGAAGTCTTGACGTTGCACGGAAGCAAGGTCGTGCTGTCGTCCAACTGAAGGAACAGCAGATTGTCAGACGCGTGTTTTACGGTAACCAGGGCATTGGGGAGTGAGTATCTGTAACAATTGTTGTCATCATCGTCCAGACACGACTGAAGGGTAAAAGCTCCTGCCAGAATAGCTGTGGCAGCAAACAGATGCTTGATGCTAAAAGATCTTTTCATAGTTTGTATTTCTTTCTATTAAAATTAGTATTGATAAAATCATTTCTCTGTAGATAGAAATACCAAAATCCCGGAATACTGCATCTACTGGGTAGTTAATTAATGATAAAGTGCCGGATGCCTGTTTTTCTTGGGCAAACTTCTTGTTAAAGTCTGGGCAAGCGTTGGGAGAGGGTAGTGGAAGAGCTTTCAGACGTCTACAGTTATTGCAGGAGATATACGCAGTTAGGCATTAAAACTGCATTAACTGTTGCAGTGTTGCTGCATTGACTGTTGCAGTAGTACTGCATTAACTGATGCAGTAACCTTGGGTTAACTGTTGTATTAGTCTTGCCTTAACTGTAGACTTTTGCGCATTATAAAAGACGTGATAAACATTTCATACTCAACTTTAGTTTCCTTAAATTTATTTGTTACTTTTGCAAGTATCATCATTTTGTTAAATCTGTTTAGAGGGTTGAGTTATGGAATTGAATGACAAAATAGTAATTTATCGTTCGGAAGATGGAGAAACACAGCTTAAGGTCAGAATAGACCAAGATACGGTATGGTTGAACGCCTATCAGATAGCCGAACTATTTGGGCGCGATTCAAAAACAATCCGTAAGCATATAGACAATGCCATAAAAGAGGAACTTGCGGGCGAAGTGGTTGTCGCAAATTTTGCGACAACCACAGCACACGGCGCGCTGGAAGGCAAAACCCAGACACATGATGTACGTTTTTATAACCTTGATGTCATCATCTCGGTGGGTTATCGGGTCAAATCAAAAAAAGGTGTGGACTTTCGCCGATGGGCCAATAGAGTGCTGAAAGAATATCTGGTGAAAGGCTATGCCATCAACAAATCTTTGACCGAACAGCGTTATACTGAATTGAAGCAATTGGTAACGGTCTTGGGCCGTACAGTCAAGGCACAGGAAACATTGACTTCCGATGATGCGCTCAATCTGGTGGAGGTCGTTTCTGATTACGCTTATGCTCTCGATACTTTAGATCGGTACGATTATCAGCAACTGGCGGTAGAGCAGACCACCAACGAAGCTAAGTTTCATGCTACTTACGAAGGAGCCATGCAGGCCATAACAGAACTGAAAGAAAAATTCGGTGGAAGCCAATGGTTCGCCCACGAGAAGGATGATTCTTTTAAAAGCTCCATCGGGCAAATATATCAGACTTTTGGCGGGCAAGATCTTTATCCTTCTGTAGAGGAAAAAGCCGCCATGCTGCTTTACCTTGTGACGAAAAACCATTCATTCAGCGATGGAAACAAACGCATTGCGGCCACCCTCTTTCTGTGGTTTATGGCCGGCAATGGCATTCTTTATAATCCGGATGGGAGCAAACGCATTGCCGACAACACCCTTGTGGCTCTTACACTGATGATAGCCGAGAGCCGTACGGAGGAAAAGGATATCATGGTGAAAGTAGTGGTCAACCTGATTAACAAGAACAATTATGAGTAAGACGGGGGGCCATTCTTTTATGTCAACGTCCGCTTGTCCAAAAACTCTTGGAAGGTTTGTTTGTAGCTGTCGCTGACAGGAATGTAGTTTTTGCCAAAAACAATGCGTCCGCGGTCGATGATGCGGATTTTGTCTTTCTGAACAATATACGAGCGGTGTACCCGCATGAATCGGGAAGCCGGAAGCATTTCTTCCATCGCTTTCATGCTCATTAGCGAGAGGATGGGTTTGGAATTGCCTTCTTCGTAGATTTTGATGTAGTCTTTCAGTCCTTCAACATAAAGAATGTTTTTCAGTTCAATTTGCACCAGCTTATACTCACTCTTGACGAAGATGCTGTCAATCTCTTCTTTGGGCTGTTGCAGAAGTTCGAACCATTGTACGGCCTTGTTGGCAGCCTGAAGGAAATCGACATACGAAATGGGTTTCAACAAATAATCCAAGGCATTGACTTTATATCCGTCGATGGCATACTGGCCAAAAGCTGTAGTGAAGACAATACGGGTATGTGAATTGACCATTTTGGAGAATTCCAAACCGTTTAATTCGGGCATTTGGATGTCCAGAAACAGCAGGTCTATCTGCTTGCCCGGCAATTCTTTCATGGCTTGCACAGCGCTGGAATACTTGCCCGCCAATGTAAGAAACGGGGTTTTATTGACGTAGCTCTCCAAAAGGTTAAGAGCTAACGGTTCATCATCTACTATTGCACAGTTCAGAGTCATAGTCTTTGGTTATTATATGTTGATTACAAGAACAGATCTGTATTCGGTATTGTCTTCACTGACTCCGTGTTCCCAGTTGTAACGGCCCGGATAAGTGAGTTCCAGTCTTTTTCGCACCTGTTCCAGTCCGATGCCGCTTCCGCTTTTGTCCGCTTCGTTTTTAGGATGGTAGCTGTTGTAGATTTCGCAGCGTACTTCCTGTTCGCTTTCGGAGAAATGAATGCGTATATAACTAGGCTCGGTAGGTGAGATGCCATGCTTGAAAGCATTTTCTATTAAAGAAATAAATATCAATGGGGCAATCTCTGTCCGGCTGTCGGGTCGGACAGAGATTGCAGTTTCTACTGTTACATTGGAAGACAGCCGTATACGCATCAGTTCGATATAATTGCGTATGAAGTCCATTTCCTTTCCCAGGGGAACAAAATTCTGCTGGTTGTCATATAGCACATGACGCAGCAAACGGCTTAATTCCTGTACGGCAGCTTGTGCCTTGTCTGTATCGAAAGCTATCAGTGCATAAATGTTGTTGAGCGTGTTGAGCAGAAAATGCGGATTCAGCTGATTACGCAGATTCTTCAACTCGGCTTCCGTACGGCTCTTTTCAGCTTCGCGTCGGGCTGCTTCGATCTGTCCCCATCGTCCGCTTAACCGGATGGCTGTACTCAGTCCGACTGTCAGGATCATGGAGAAGATATCCCGAAGGAAGAATATCCAGCGAGGGGGAGCCATTGGCTTGTCCTGGTCATGTTCCTTCCTTGGAAACCGTACCGATATATAGTCTTGCCAGAAATGTACTCCAATCGCAGTACACAGTATCAGCAATATATTCAGAATGAAATATTCTTTCGTCCGTCCTTTAAACAAATAATGGGGGATGAGGATAAAATAGTTCACGTAGAATACGATCAAAAAGGTGACCGGTACTATACCTCCGTGGTGCAGGTAGTCTTGCCAGCTGATTGTAAATCCGCTACGTGTCATCATGATGAACGGAAAGGCAAATACGATTCCCCAGCCAATGATGTGTATCATGGCTTCGATGATGTGGTAGCGGGAGGAAGCTTCTAACTGTTTCATGGTGTTGCAAAGATAGCAAAATATTTGAATTATTCGTATCGGATGGCTTCAATAGGATCCAGGTCGGCTGCTTTTTTGGCAGGATACCATCCAAAGAATACACCTGTAATGGTACATACTGCAAACGAAAGGAGCACGCTCCACGTCTGGATATATATGGGCCAATGGGCTACGTTTTTCACAATGAATGAAGCTCCGCATCCTATAATGACCCCGATGATTCCTCCGGTAATGCTGATCAGTATGGCTTCGATTAGGAACTGACTTAAGATATCAATTCCCCGTGCGCCGACAGACATACGCAAGCCGATTTCGCGTGTACGTTCCGTAACCGATACATACATGATGTTCATAATACCGATGCCGCCTACTACCAGTGAGATTCCGGCAATACATGCCAGCAGTGTGGTCATCAGGTCGGTGGTAGAGTTGAGCATGCTGCTCAGCTCCTGTTGGGAACGGATGGTGAAATCGTCGTCGTCGCTTTCTTTCAGCTTATGGTTACGGCGCAGGATTTCAGTGATTTCTTCGCTCGCATTGTCGGTCATGTCCTCGGTCAAGGCCGAAGCAAAGATTCCCTCCAGATAAGTTTGTGCCAGCAGACGTTTCATAACGGTGGTGTAGGGAGCCAGCACTACATCATCCTGGTCCATACCCATAGAGTTGTATCCTTTCGATTTCAGTACGCCTACTACCCGGAAAGGCACCTGATTGAAGCGGATGATTCTGCCCACAGGGTCTTCGTTAGGGAAGAGGTTGTCGGCTATGGTTTTACCAATGACGCACACCTTGGCAGAAGTCTGTATGTCGCTTTCTGTGAACATTTCGCCGCTTTCGATGTTGAGCTGGCGAATTTCGAGATAGTCGATACCTACACCGCTTACCGAAGACGGGTAGTTATTATTGCCGGCGATAAGTTGGCCGGATGACGATACGTTGGGACTGATGGCCGAGATGTAGTTGGTCTCGTTGCGCAACGATTCGTAATCGGTCAGCTTCAGGGTCTGCATCGAACTGGGATCCTGACGTACACCGCCACGCATATCTGCACCCGGATGTATCATAATCATGTTCGATCCCATTTCCGAGATTTGTTTCTGTATACTCTTTTTCGAGCCTTGTCCGATAGCAAGCATGGTGATGACCGAAGCTACACCAATGATGATACCCAACATGGTCAGGAAGGCACGCAGCTTGTTGTTGGCCAGTGCGCGAAGAGCTATTTTAAATAGATTAGTACCATTCATTGCATTGTTGTTTTTATGAATTGTTCGGATTCGGAAGGGTGATTCTCTTATGTATAATTAGTCATCCTCTTCCTGTTTGGGAAGCGCTGCCAGTGCTTCTGCCGCATCCAGGATATGGTCATTCAGCCGATCTTCTTTCACCTGTCCGTCGCGAAGCACAATGTTGCGGCTACTGTATTGGGCTATTTCGGGATTGTGGGTCACAAAAATGATTGTACGCCCTTCGGCATGCAGTTTTTGAAACAATACCAGAATCTCGAACGAGGTTCGCGTATCCAGGTTTCCGGTTGCTTCGTCGGCCAGGATAACTGCGGGGTTGTTTACCAGCGCACGGGCGATGGCCACACGTTGCATCTGTCCGCCCGACATCTGGTTCGATTTATGCTCCAGACGGTCGCCCAGGCCTACGGCTTTGAGCGCTTCGATTGCCCTTCTTCTCCGTTCTGCGGCCGATACGGCAGAGTTGTACATCAGTGGCAGTTCGACATTCTCTACCGATGTCGTTTTGGGAAGCAGGTTGTAGTTCTGAAATACAAAGCCGATTTTCCGGTTGCGCAGTATGGCACGCTGAGGCTTCGACATGGTACGTACGGAGATACCGTCCAGCAGATATTCTCCGCTGGTGGGGGTATCAAGGCATCCTAATGTGTTCAGTAGGGTCGATTTTCCCGAACCGGATGTTCCCATGATGGTAACGAATTCTCCTTCGGTGATCGTGAACGAGACGCCACGCAATGCGTGGACAGTCTCGTCTCCTACCTGGAAGTTCCGTTTGATATTTTTAAGTTCGATAACGACTTTACTCATGATGATTGCATTGATGGATTATTTGTTTTTCTTCTTGTTATTTCCCGGAGGGCCTGGCATAAACGGACTTTTCTCACTGCTGCCGTTTTCGCTCATGTCAGAAGGAACATTGTTTCCGTTTGGATTGCCTATGGTTGCTTCGGTAACGATGGTGGTACCTTCGCTGATACCACTGGTTATTTCAGTATAGATGCCGTTTGAGATACCTACTTCTACCGGATGTGCGGTAAATGTATTTCCTTCACGGGTCCATACTTTGTGTTCTGCGTTGCAGTCGTTGACAATATCTTCTTCGCTGATAAGCGGTGCTTCCGGTGTAAAGCGCAGAGCACGTGAGGGTACGCAGAGTACGTCTTTTCTGTCCAGCGTGTATATGGTGACATTGGCAGTCAGTCTTGGTTTGAGCTTCAGGTCCGGATTCGGTGCCGAAATGACAACCTCGTATGTCACAACCGTGCTGGAGGAAGTAGTGCTTGTCGAGCTTGAAGAGCTGTCGTCTCCCAGACGGATCTGAGTTACTTTTCCTTCGAAAACGTCATTCGGATAAGCATCAACTGTAAACGTTACCCGTTGGCCTTCCTCTACACCGCCTATGTCAGCTTCGTCTACATCGGCCACTACCTGCATCTGGGTCAGGTCGGCGGCAATCGTAAACAGGGTAGGAGTCTCGAAGCCGGAAGCAACGGTCTGTCCTTCTTCTACGTCTTTGCTGATTACTACTCCGTCGATGGGCGAAGTGATGGTTGCGTATGCCAGGTTACGTTCGGCCTTGGCCAATGTCGCTTTACAGCTTTCGTAGGTGCTTTTGGCTTTCTCGTAGTTATAGAGCGAAAGTTCGTAATCGGTGTCGCTTATCAGTTGTTTCTCGTGCAAGCCTTTGTTGCGTTCGTAGTTCTTTTTCTGGTATTCGTATTCGGCTTTAGCTCCGTTATATGTAGCTTTCTGCGATTCAACTTCTGTCAGCAGAGTCACACGGTCCATTTCGGCTATGAGCTCTCCTTTGGTTACTACGGAATTGTAGTCGACATAAATCTTGTCGATAATTCCACTGACTTGGGTTCCGACTTCTACTTCGGTCACCGGTTCAATGGTTCCGGTAGCCGTTACTGATTCGGAGATTTCACCTTTGCTTACTGTAGCTGTGGCATAAGTCACCTTACGTTTGGTTGACGAACTTCCCAGCAGCCAGGTTCCTATGGCAGCTATCACAACGATAACTGCGATGAGAAGGATGATTTTTTTCTTGTTCATATATTGTGATTTTAAATATTATAGATGTTAGTCCGGATAAAAATCCTGTTTCTCTTCTGTTGGTCAGATTGAAATCTGCTCTCCCTGATAGAATTTTAATAACTGCGTATTGAGGATGGCCATGTATTTGGCTTGCAGCATTTCCTGTTGGGCACTCAGCAGGTTGTTTTTCTCGGTCAGCAGTTCTACGGTATTTTTCATACCGAAATTGAACTGTTCCTGAACAAGGTTATAGCTTGTCTGGGTACTTTTCAGCTTTTCGACGGCTGCCACGTAGCGCTGCTGGGCACTGTTGGCTTCGAGCCACAGGCTTTCGATGGTTTTATAAAGATTCTTTTGTTCGTCAAGCAAGTCCAGTTCGCTGGTCTGTTTCTGGATTTTAGCCTTCTGTACAGCACTTTTTGTCTGTCGGTTGGTAAAAATAGGAATGCTGATTGTCAATCCCAATGAGTTGTTCCAGTTCTGCTTTATCTGTTCGGAGAAGCTGAAGTCGTTGCCATTGGCATTGGTACTACCGATACCTGCACTTAAGCTTAAAGTGGGGATATAGCCTGCTTTAGCTATTTTGATGTCCAGGTCGGATGTTTCCACGTTCAGTCTGCCGGCTTCGATTTCCGGACGCAGTGCGAGGGCCGAACGGTATACATCGGCTTTGGCTGGCAGAGGCGTCAGTATGTTTTCATCGCTGAGTGCCGGTATATAAAGGTTCATTTCCTCTTCACCGTCCAGTTCTAGCAGTTGTTTCAGTTGTAACTTATAATCTTGTAATGTGGCTTGTGCTGTGACGAGTTGATATTTGTCGGTGCTGACCTGTGCTTCCAATTGTGCTAAGTCGCTTTGTGCAATACTCCCTGCTTCGAACAGCGATTTACCGCGTTCGTACTGGGCTTTGCTCAGTTCCAGAGTCGACTCGTTGACTTTTACCGATTCGGCGGCGTACAGTATCTGTATGTAAATCTGAGTGATACTTTCTTCGATGCTGTTTTCGCTTTGCGCTACGTTCAAGTCGGCAATGCGGCTATTCAGTTGTTGCTGTTTCAATGTGTTCAGCCGTTTGCTGCCGTTGTAGAGGGTCCAGTTCATATCAATGCCATAGCTTCCGTTGTACGATGTTTTGCTTTGGCTACTGGTAATGTTGTCTCCACTGATGATGGTACCGTTTTCACTGTTCGGGCGGTTTACAATACGCTGGCTGACACTGGCCGACAGGCTGGGGAAAAGTGAGGCTTTCGCAGTCTTGACATCTACTTCGCTACTTTCGGCACTCAGCTTGTTTCTACGGATTGTAATGTTTTGCTGAAGTGCATATTCTATGCACGTCCGCAAGTCCCACTGCTCAGGCAGAGTGCTGGACTGTTCCGTATCTGCCTGGACGGCTGTTTGTGCAATACTGTCATTTTGCGCTAAAAGTATTGCACTATTGGCCATACAGAGAGTAATTACCGTCAATTTTCTAACATTTTTCATATCGGATTCTTCTATTTGATGTTCTTTTGCGTAGACAAAAGTACGTCCGTTTCCGACGAACGACAAAAATGATAGATGTTTGCTCGGATTTTGCCGCCTAAAAAAAGGTTTTTCTCGATAGAGCCGTTTGGTATTTAGAATCTCTTCATGGGAGCTTTACGAAGATGCTATTGGTGCGGCTGATATTCCGCTACTGGCAGAAGTCTGCGGTGGACTGGCGGGTGCCTTTGAATTTTATCTGGAGATGGAAAGAAATATCCAGCAGAAGAACGTAATTAGTTAAGAGACTGTTTCAATCAGAAAAACAAATGCTTATCTGTATGTTGAATGGTTATCATAAACCGTATCTAAAATGCTGATAAATAAAAATTCTGTTGTTTTATGCAGATATTAAGCTGCAAATTCTGCGGTTAATTATTCGCTTGTCTGAAGATTTATAATTATTCATCATACAAGCAGAAGGGCTGTGTGGCATAGGCTCATCAAAACCGACACACTGTTTTTTTTTGCATTTCTTTTTTGTTTATCAACGATTATTTGAGAAAGAAGAAAAAGAAGCAATGTAAAATAAGAATGCTTTAGAAACTGTTTTGAATTGATTTAAGAATAATGTTATAGGGCTACATACAATTCAG
>ENA-ORSS01001135-ORSS01001135.1-human-gut-metagenome-genome-assembly--contig:-NODE-1135-length-28711-cov-8.192909_pt1 | contig 28711 bp, 27 predicted proteins | sample MGYA00241899_ERZ509162 | MGnify/ENA primary metagenome ERZ509162 (study PRJEB26280, sample SAMEA2338641) | human gut metagenome | biome: human gut; feature: human-associated habitat; material: faeces... | reverse complement strand
GCGACCTGTTTAAGAAAGTTTCCGCTGTTGCATCTGTGGCGAACATCCCGGAAATCATGGCTCAAGCCGAATTGATTGACAAAATTCTGCATACGGACTATGTAGAGAATGCCGGAATCAACGAATTTGAGCATATCCGGGAAAATCTGCGAGACCTTATGAAGTATATCCCGCAAACCAGCGTGCGCTATGATACGAATTTTGATGATGAGATTCTCTCTGTAGACTGGAATGAATCAGATTTGGAAAATGATGACCTTAAGAACTACAAGGCTAAAGCAGAATTCTATGTGCGGCAGCACATGGACAATGTGGTGATTGCCAAGCTCAAAAGCAATGTCCCCCTGACCGCGGAAGATGTACAGGCACTGGAGAAAATTCTTTGGAGTGAAGTCGGCACCAAGCAGGACTATGAGGCCGAGTATGGGCAAAAGCCGCTGGGCGAGTTCGTGCGAGAAATCGTCGGGGTTGACATGAACGCGGCAAAGGAGGCGTTTGCGCAGTATCTGAACGATGCCAGCTTGGACAGTAGGCAGATTTACTTCGTAAACCAGATTGTGGAGTACATCGTCCATAACGGCATGATGAAAGACCTGTCCGTTTTGCAGGAAGCGCCCTTCACCGATCACGGCAGCATTGTGGAAGTTTTCACGGATTTGTCCGTGTGGTCTGGTATTCGGCAGGCGATTGAGCGGGTCAATGCCAATGCGTTGGCGGCGTAAAAAAATTCATTGATTAGGAGGGAACACAATATGGCAAAAGACTTGACAGTATCTCGTATTGATCGCCAGAATATTCTCAACAATGACTTGGCCGTACAGGAGATTCAAGAAAAATCGGGAATCCAAGGAATCTTGTGGGAAAATAAAATATACATCACCAGAGAAGATGTTGCTACATTTTTTGAAGTTGATATTCGGACAATCAGCAGATATATTGAGCAAAATAACGAGGAACTAACGCAAAATGGTTATGAAGTTCTCCGGGGAAAACGACTTAAAGACTTTCTCGAAGCAGGGCAGGAGAGATTTGCTAAGGACATTTATGTCCCTAGCAAAATTCGTCAACTTGGTGTTTTTGACTTCAAGTCATTTCTGAATTTGGCAATGCTTCTTTCCGAGAGCGATCAAGCAAAAGCATTACGACAAATGATGCTCGATATCGTTATTGATTTGATTAATCGGAAAACCGGCGGTGGAACAAAATACATTAACCAGCGAGATAAGGACTTTGTGTTTGCATCGCTTCAAGAAGATAACTATCGTAGAAATTTTACAGATGCACTTAAAGAATGTGTTGAAGATGACAAATATAAGTATGCTCGGTTTACTGATATGATTTATGTCAGTATTTTTCGTGAGAAGGCGAAAGAATACAAGAAAATATTAGACCTAAAGGCCAACGAGAAAGTTCGCGACACATTTTACAGTGAAATTTTAGATATTATTGCCGCATATGAAAGCGGCCTGGCAGACGCTATTCGCAAAAAGAATACTGAGTTGAACCGCAAAATGACAATATCCGAAACAGAGATATTGTTTCATGAGTTTGAAAATATGGCATTGTGGAAACCACTGATTCAAAGAGGGCGCATTAAAATGGCTAGCCGGGATATGGCATTAAGAGATGCGTTCCATTACCAGCTTTCTGAGTATATCCAGCCTCTTGAGAAAGACGAGTATCAAAAGTTCCTAGGAGCAACAGGAGATGAACTTGAAAGACTTATGGAGGAAAATAAAGATGTGCTTAAACGGCTAAAGGAGCGTAATTAAATGGAAGGCCTGGTATATCTTACGCTTGAGCAAGCAGAGCGCACACACGAGAAGACAATCCAATATAGTGGCGGTGGAACTTATGAGCATTTTGATTTAGGACGGTTGGAGAGCGTTTTACATAATATACAAAACGATGATTACTATCCAACGTTTGAGGAAAAACTGACGCACCTCTTTTTTTGTGTTTGCGAATTTCATTGCTTTGCCGATGGTAACAAACGTCTCGCCATAACACTGAGTGCGCAGTTTCTTTTGTTAAATGGTTATATGGCGGTAGCGAAAAGCTTTTTTACGGTGATGGAAAATATCAGCTATCAGGTTGCTGCTGGGAAAATCGATAAAGACCTGTTGCTTCGAATAATTACCGCCGTGATGGATGGCACATATGATACAGATGAGGAACTGAAAATTGAGATTATTCATGCGATCGAGTAGCCAATCAACAGAATACTTCCTTTAGCGTCATGGTAAAATGCCGCACGATTCCTGCATCGACCACCGTGCGGCGTTTTTCTTCTGTTTCACCCTCTCCCGGATTCTCATGGTTAATGGCCACCATTTCGTCACTATGTACTACTTCCACCCCTGCCTCTTAGCCAAATCGCCCATTGCAAAGCAGAATCTTTCCCACCGTGCCAATGTTATCTCCAGCGGGTCGCCTTCGCGTATCCTCAGTGTCCTTCGTATCTCCTTGGGTATGACTACGCGGCCCAGCTCATCAATCCTCCGCACAATTCCGGTTGCCTTCATGGTTCTCTATTCCTCCTGAATAATTCATTTCCATGCTTGCCATATCATGTTTTGTATCGGTAGTATGTGGAAGGATAAGGGGGATTATGCATGAAAGCAAACTATTATGCAGCGGTGCAAAGTTTTTTGCAATTGACGCTGCATTATACGAATGCTAAGATTTAGCTATAAAGTTAGTTGTCGATAACCTTATTGTTTTTCTGTATTTGTGGTTTATATTTTTAGCGGAGGATAGCTATGCTGGAACATTACCTTGACCAACTTGGCGATATGCTGCACCTGTGTGCGGATACAGACGGCATACTTATCGTCAATAAACAAGGCGTTATTGAATACCACAGCATGCCCATGCCCGCCTATTACACACACGAGGACACCGTAGGAAAACATATATTGGATATTTACCCAAGCCTTACCGAAGAAACATCCACCATACTTACCGTGCTGCGCACAGGCATTCCTTCTTATCAAAAAGTGCAGCGCCTTATAAACGACCGCGGGCAAAACGTAACGCTTGAATCAACAACTCTACCTATAATAGTTGGCAGCAATGTTGAAGGCGTTGTAGATTCATCTCACTTTTTTGAAATAGGCCACCGGGTAGTGCGCAGCGGCCCTAATGGCGAGCTTTCAACGCTGGACAGTATAATAACCGAAAACACATATATGAAAAAGCTGAAACAGCGCATATGGGACGCCGCGCAAACCAATTCTCCCGCCATTATATACGGCGAAATAGGCACGGGCAAAAAGCTTGCGGCCGAGGCGCTTCATCGCGAAGGCCCGCGCGCAAACGGCCCGTTTATAGTGCAAAACTGCGCCGCCATGCACGATGATGACAATTCGTTTTACTGCGAATCTGCCGGTGCTGAAAAGAATCTTTTTGAACTTGCGGACGGCGGCACGCTGCTTCTGGATGAATTTGATTGCCTGAGTCACACATTGCAGGCAAAGCTGATCAAGGCCCTCAGCCGCAATAAGCGCCACGCTATCAATGCGCCGAACGCCGCGTATGACGTGCGCGTAGTTGCCGCCATGAACGATGATCCTTATGCCGCCCTGCGCGAAAAACGGCTTAGGGAAGATCTTTATTATAAGCTTGGCGTTATAAAATTGCGAATGCCTCCGCTTAGGGAACATGCTGACGATATACCGCTGCTGATGCGCTATTTTATCGATAAATATAATCTCGAGATGAAGCGAAGCGTGCACGTTGTGAGCAGCATGGTTGAGAGCATACTTCGCCAGTATAGCTGGCCGGGTAACGTTCAGGAGCTAAAAAATGTTATAGAGGGCGCGCTCGTATCCATGCGTTCCGATACACTCAGAATAAACGACGTCCGGGAGGTGCTGCTTTCCGTATCCGGCCGCGGTTCTCTCCCCGGTATGCTGGATAGCACTCCTCCCGCCAATTCCGAAAGCTTTTCTTTGAATGAAGCGCTTGAAAATTACGAAAAAGGCATAATACTGCAAGCGTTGCAGGAAACTCACTCCATATCCCAGGCAGCAAGAAGGCTTGGCATTTCCCGCCAAAATCTTCAATACAGGCTGCAAAAATACAATATTTGATTTCAAACTCAATTGTATAACACATTTTGAAGGAGAACGAACAATGCGCAGATTATGGTACAACGCAACTGTTGCCAGCATGGATGGCAACATGAACGCCTATCAGGCCATCGGCACAGATGGCATCAAAATAGTGTTCCTTGGCAGCAGCGCGGATGCCGAGCGTCAAAGCTGGGACGAGAAGCGCAATATGAACGGGGCTATGATATTGCCCGGATTCAATGATACCCATATGCATATGCTCTATTATGCCACATTCAGCCGCAGCGTTATGCTGTTCGGTGTGGATTCGATAGACGGCATGGTTGGACGGCTGCGCAATCGAATAGCAAAAGAACAACCTTCTTATGTAATAGGTGTGGGCTGGAACCAGGAGTACATGAAGGAAGGCCGCCTTATTACAAAGGCAGACCTTGACCGTGTATCGCGCGACATACCCGTATTTGCCGTGCGCGCATGTATACATGTTGCCGCATGCAATAGCGCAGCACTTGAACTGATAAGCAAAGCGGAGCTTAGCGATGATATTCGCGTCGGTATAGATTACACTACCGGCATACTTCGTGAAAGCGCCGTTGGGCTGTATCGTACGGTTGTGCCGCCGCTTAGCGATGCGGAAATAGAAACGCTTATACTTGACACTCAGAAGAAGCTGAATGCGGACGGAATAACCGCCATACACACGGATGACCTTACATCAGTGCCCGGCGTTGAAGGCGAAAGGCTTCTTAGCATATTCAAGCGCATGGATGACAATAACAAGCTTACCGTTCGCGTTATAGAGCAGGCGCAGGGATATGGCGATGGTTTCAAAAGCGTACTCTCCATGCGCGATGCCACTCTTAACTCAGGCGGACTTTTCCGCGTATATACCCGTAAATTGCTGCTTGATGGTTCCCTTGGCGCAAAATCCGCCGAAATGATAAACGGCTATATTGACGATCCTTCAAACCACGGCATAGCAAATTTCAGCGTGGATGAGCTTTATCATCTCATTCGCGAAGCCAATGCCAACCGCATGGACGTTGCCGCTCACGCAATAGGCGATTTGGCCTTGAAACAGCTTTGCGACATATTTGAGCGCGTGCTCAATGAAGATCCATGGCCGCAGCATAGGCACGGCGTTGTACATGCGCAGATAACCACGCCGGAGCTGCTTGGCCGTATGAAAAAGCTGGGGCTTCAGGCGTATATACAGCCCATTTTTATAGACGCAGACATGAACGTAGTCGCGGAACGCATCGGCGAAAAACGCGCAGCAGAATGCTACCAATGGAAAACTATGCGCGATATGGGCATACATACAAGCGGCGGGTCGGACTGTCCTGTTGAGCCGTTTAACATTCTCGACAATATGCGCAGCGCTATCACGCGGAAGAACCGCGCCGGCACAAAAACATATCTTATTGATCAGGCTTTGAGCACCGCGGACGCAATACGCCTGTTCACAAGCGATGCCGCATGGGCCGCGCGCGATGAAAACATACGCGGCACGCTTGAAATAGGCAAACTTGCCGATATGACAATACTCGACAAAAACCTTTTCGCAATCAATCCTGATACCTTTACAAGCGTAAACGTTTTAGAAACCGTTGTAAACGGCATTACGGTATTCCAAGCGTAACAGCCGTTGCGTATACAAAACCACATAAGAAGGAGGATATGCATGACAAACAAAATATTTGAAAAAGCCATCGGCATTAAGGATCAGCTCGTAAGCGACCGCAGGGCGCTGCACAGGATTCCCGAATTTGGTGTATCCACGCCTAAGACAGCAGCATATGTAACCGCGCGCCTTAATGAAATGGGCATACCGAATCGCCATTGCGGCATACATCGTCCAGAGGACAGGGAAATTGCCGTGCTTTCCGGCTGCCCCGATGCTCCTGATTCAACGGGCGTAGTGGGCCTTATTGGCAAAAGCGGCCCGTGCTTTATGCTGCGCGCCGATATGGACGGGCTTCCCATTAAGGAAGAAACCGGCCTTGATTACAGTTCCGAAAACGACTGCGGGCATATGTGCGGCCATGACGCGCACGCGGCAATGCTCCTCGGCGCGGCAAGGATACTTAAAGACATGGAAGCCGAGCTTCCCGGTCAGATAAAGCTTATGTTCCAGCCCGGCGAAGAAATGGGCTATGGCTCAAAAACCATGATAGAGGATGGTTTGCTTGAAAATCCCCCCGTTGAGGCAGCTATGGCGCTGCACGTTTGGCCGCAGATGGACGTTGGGCAACTCTATTTCAGTCCCACCGTTACCTCCGGCTCAATGGCCACGTTCTATATCGCAATAGAAGGTAAGGGCGGGCATTCTTCCGAGCCGCAAAAGACAATAGACCCCGTTATGATAGCAAGCGAGCTGAGCAGCGCGCTCAATCTTATCATCCCGCGCGAAGTAAATCCCGATATATTTGCCACTCTTACCGTGGGGCTTATAAAGTCCGGCACCGCATCAAACATAATCCCCGGTACGGCAGAAATGGCCATATCCATAAGGACGCTCGATCCGGATGTATATGATTATTTGCTTAAACGCGTGCCCGAAGTTGCTAATGGCTACATCACAGCATGGCGCGGCAAGTATACGCTGAGGATACACAAAACGCCGGGTACCGTATGTAATGCCGCCCTTTCCGCAGAAATGAGCAAATACGTTGGTGAAATACTCGGGCAGGAAAACGTCTGCCAGGCGCCGCCCATGAAGGGTGCGGAGGATTTTGCGTATGTAAGCAAGTGCGTTCCGTCCTTCTTCGGCTTCCTTGGTGCGGGCGGTGCGGATTATTATCCGCTGCATAATAGCCGCACCATAATTGATGAAAACGTGCTCCCCTACGGCGCTGCAATACTTGCCAACTGCGCCGTGGAGTGGCTAAATTCTCATAAATAATTAAAAGGAGATAAACCAATGAGCGACAACACCAAGAAGAAAAAGCAGTTCCGTTTGCCGCATATGTATCTGGTAATTGCGATACTTATGCTGTTCGTCAGTCTGCTGACCTATGTTGTTCCCGCCGGCTCATATACCCGCGGAGACAATGGAGCCGTCGATCCCGACAGCTTCACCTATACCGATAGTTCACCCGTCGGCATACTCAGCTTTTTTACATCCATCCATAAGGGCTTTGTGGACAGTGCGAGCATAATTGCCACCGTGCTGCTGGTTACCGGCTGCATAGAAATCCTCAATGCCACCGGAACGTTTTCCGCGGGCATACAGCGCATGATACGCGGGGTCAAAGGCAAAAACATTGTGGTCGTAATATTGTTTTACACCATATTCACCGCCATGGGCGTTATAGGCTACCTTGATGGCCTGTATCCCTTCTATGCAATAGTTATTTCAATATTCATGAGCCTTGGTTACGACCGCATGGTCGGCACCGCGATCATAATGCTTTCCACGGCCGTGGGCTTCACCAGCGGCCTTGTGAACCCCTATACCACCGGCATAAGCCAGACCCTCGTGGGCCTTCCCATGTATTCCGGCCTTGGCTTCCGCTGCATAGGCCTTGTAGTGTTCTATGTTATAGGTCTGTTCTTCCTTGTCCGCTATGCGCGTCAAATTGAAAAAGACCCCGCGAAGAGCATAATGGGCGCCAACTTCCGTGAAGAGCAGGTTGCCCCGCTCAAAATGCAGGAAGGTCTTGAGTTCAACGCCAAGCGCATAATAACTCTTGTCGCGTTCATCGCCAGCATAGTGCTAACCGTTATAGGTGCGCTCAACTGGGGCTGGGGTATGCCTGAAATAGCCGCGCTGTATTTCCCCGTTGTAATATTGGCCGTTATTCTTTTCAAGATGAATCCCAACGAAGCCTGTGGTCACTTCATAAAGGGTATGCAGAACGTTGTCGGTACCACGCTGGTTATTGGCCTTTCCCGTTCGGTATCCGTGCTGCTCTCCTCCGGCAACATAATCGATACGTTTATACACGCCATGTCCTCCATGCTTGGCGACACAAATCGTATCGTTACCCTGCTTGTAATATACCTGTTCGTAACTCTGTTCAACTTCTTCGTGGCTTCCGGTTCCGGCAAGGCCATGATGATGATGCCCATAATGCGTCCCTTGGGCGAAATACTCGGCATCAATCAGCAGGTAATGGTTCTTGCCTATCAGTATGGCGATGGCCTTACCAACACCTTCTGGCCCACCAGCTCCGTTGCGCAGCTTTCCCTGTGCGGCATGGACTACGGCAAGTGGATAAAGTTTGCCTGGAAGGTATATCTCTGCCTCATAGCCGCGGCCTTCGTGCTGATCGTAATCGCAGACAAAATCGGCTACGGTCCGTTCTAAGCCGAATAAACGGCATAAGCAATACCCACGCAGGAGCTTCCCGCGTGGGTATTTATTTGCATCGGTTTTATTTTTCCTCACTCAAACTTCGGCGTATACATGCTCTTGCCGTGCAGCTTGAACAGCTTGCCGTTGGCAATAACGGTGTCTATCGCAAGGGCATCGCTCAGCAGCAGTATGTCCGCGCAGGAGCCTGCGGCAAGAAGGCCCTTGTACGGGTAAAGCTTCAGTGCCTTGGCGGGGTTCTCGGTAAGCACCCGTATGGCGTCCGAATACTTGTAGCCGAATTCGTTCACCATGGCGCATATCACGTCGTGATCGGCGCTCACGCGGCCTGCGGTGATGCCTATTAGCTCCTTCTTTTCGTTCCACATGGGCAGGCTGCCGTTCCCGTCGGAGCTGAGCGTTACCCTATCCTTGGGCGCGCGGGAGAAGGCTGTGTTCAGTATGCCCGCAACGTATGAAGGATTGGTGCCGGCGGTAAAGTCTATGTAGCCGCCAAGGCTTGCAAATTCAACCGCCTGATCCATGTGGCGGCTCAGGTGAGTGGGCCTGAACACGCTCACGGGCAGGTCGCTGGTTTTCACTATGTCTATTATCTTGCGCAGCTCTTCTTCGCCGGAGCCGGTATGCAGATGCACTATGCCCGCCTTGCCGGAAAGCATGCCGCCCATGCGCGCCGCGTGGCCAAGGCGCGTAAGCTCCTCCTTCGTTATGCCGGAGCCACGGTGGTCTGATATTGCCACCTTCACGCCTATTATCTCCTGAATAAACGTTATGTCGTCGATAACGGAGCCTGTAAGAGTATGCGTCGGATACCAATATGAGCCGGTAAGGCAGTACGCCGTCCAGCCTTCCTCGTTAAACGCCTTCGTCTTGGCAACAAGGTTGGCAACGCTGCGCGTTGTGCCATCCGTACCGAGCAGGCCCACAACGGTAGTCACGCCCGCGTCCACAAGCTGGGACAGTTTCAGCGGCGGCACCTGGTTGGAAAAGCCACCCTCACCGCCGCCGCCCGTTATATGCACATGCTGGTCAATATAGCCCGGCGCAGCAACAAGGCCCCCGCCGTCTATCGTCTGCTCTATCAGCCTTTCAGGCACGTCTATGTTCGGGGCGATCTCTATTATGTCCCTGCCGCATATCAATATGTCCTGCACGTCCGCCGACTTGTCATACGGCCGAACGTTTTTCAATAAAATCATGTCGTTGTTTCCTTTCTGCATAAATGCTGCTGCTATTTAATCATACAAATGGCAATATACGCAATGGTTTTTATCAATAAATCGACTCCCCCGAATAAAACTCCCGCATATCGTCCAGCCTTATGCAGGCCAGGCGGCCTATGAATTCGGCGTTTTTATCCTGCACGTCAGGATAGGCGGAGCCGCAGTCTATGTCCATGCGATCAGGGCCGTGCCATATGCGCATGGGCGAACCATCCTGATAATGATGGCTGGTGGTATGACCGAATATCATTGTGTATTCGCCGCTAAGCGGCGCCTCTCCGGACTGCCTGTCCCATACGGAAAAGTATTTTTCGCCAAGCTGCGGCCGCTTTGCAAGGTAAAAAAGCTCCTTCGGCATGGCGTGAACAAGCTTGTATCGCCTGCCGTTCACGGTTATGTCCAGCTCCGTCGGCAGTGCGTCTATCCAATCAAAAAGGGATTCCCGCTCCGCTTCGCTCAGCTTTTTTATGTCCCTGTGCGTAACGTCCCCGCCGTTTCTGTACCAATGCTCGCGCCGCTGCTCCTGTGTCCTGTCCGCCGGGTCGTAGCCCGCGCGCAGCAGGCACAGCATCATGTATTCATGATTGCCCAGTATCATGCGCATGTTCTTCGCCGCCCTTATGCGCTGCAAAAGCTCCACGCCGTGTTCCCCGCGGTCTATAACGTCCCCCAGTATATAAAGCGTATCCTCATCCGTCAGCTTAATCTGTTCCATTACTGCGTCGAACCGGCGCTTGCTGCCGTGTATATCGCTCATAACGTATATCATGCCCGTAAATTCCTCCGTTGCCATGCCTGTAATTTTAGCAAAGCGCGGCATCGTTTGCAAGCTGTCGCAGGAGGGCTGTTTTATGGTATAATAATACCATCGGTTGACAAGGACACACAAGGTTTTAGGAGCCAAATAGCACGGCATAGCTGTGTCGTCCTCACTGGAAATACCTCCAGTATTCCTGCATTCGTCCTCCTTGCTCTGCCATACTCCTTGGCTTCTAAAACTCAAAGACCCTAAAGGAATTGCTTTGAGGACGATCCAAGGCCGAGGAGTGCAGAACTACTGGAGGTAATTCAAGCGACGAGAACACAGGAGCGGCCCAAAGCAAACCTTTAGGGCTTGTGTGCTCTTGTCAACCGATGGTATCTGCCTTTTGGCAAAACGAGAATAATGCGAGGTTTAATTATAATGAACGATAAAGAAGCGCGGGAGATACGCCGCCGGTTCAAGCCGGATAAAACATGGATAAACGCCGTGCACGGCTGCTACGTTAATGAATCAAAGAAGGTTATAAGCACCTTCCGTGAAAGTGTTCAGACAATGGTGCAGGATGAATCGGAACGGTTCCTTGCCCTGCTGAAGAAGCCTATTTCCGGCACTATAGGCCGCAGCCTTATCAACCTTGAATTCAGCGCGCGGCAGGTCATGGAAAGCGATGAGCATAAGCTGCTCATGGCCATGCGCGCATGCGGCCTTGAAAACGAGGAACTGCTTGCCGCGTTCTACAACCGCGTGGCGCAGACGCTGAACATAGACGGCGGTTATATAATACTGCTCGTGCACGACACTTACTCCGTCCCCTACCGAAGCAGCGACGGCCTTGCGCAGCACGATGCATCGGACGAGGAATTCAGCTACTTCATTTGCAGCATATGCCCCGTTAAGCAGACCCAGCCCGTATTGAGCTATCAGCTTGCGGAAAACTGCTTCAATGCGCTCAACAACGGCTTTGCCGTTTCCGCGCCGCAGCTGGGCTTCATGTTCCCCGCGTTCGATAACCGCGCCGCAAACATATACGCAACGCTTTATTACACCAAGAGCACAGCCGATAACCATCCGGAGTTCACCACGGCCGTTTTCGGTATAGAGCCGCCCATGCCCGCAGCATCGCAAAAGGAGGTTTTCAGCGAAATACTTTCCGAAGCGCTGGAAGAAGAATGCCGCATAGAAACCGTGCAGTCCGTGCAGGAGCATATAGGCCAAATAATGGAAATGCATAAGGAAAACCATGTTGAGGAGCCGCTCGCCCTATCCAAAAACGAGCTTGGCGCGGTACTTGATCAATGCGGCGTATCGGCGGAGCGCGTGCAGGCGTTTTCCGATGCGTTCGATGCGCACTTCGGCACGGACGCGGCCCTTCCGCCCGTGAACATGATAGACAAAAAGCAATTCGTCATAACCACGCCGGAGGTCACCGTGAAGGTTGACCCGGAGCGCAGCGACATGATAGAGCTGCGCAAAATAGACGGCCTGAAATACATTCTCATCCCCGCGGACGACGTAGTGGAGGTAAACGGCGTAAAGGTGCAGTTTGGGGAGAAATAAATAAACCAACACACCCGCCCGACGCAATGCCGGGCGGGATTCATATTCTCTTCTGCTATTCTCCGCTTTTCTGTATATTAGATGTGATATCTATAAGCTTAGAAAAAACATCCTCCGGCAGTTCATCCTTGTTGGCATAGATCCTTGATGTATATGTTGTTTCAAGCTGAAAATAGTCATCAAACGTCTGCACACAGTAATAAACGCCTTTATCATTCGGGAAGCTGCACACAATTATTCTTTTTTCATAGTTTTCGTCCGTATAAACGCTCTCAGCATTGCCGCATGACAAAGGTTCGGTGGCTATTACCGCCCCATGCAAACAATATATGATATTATCAATAAGCGTCATCCTTTTCGCCCGCCGAATCAGCGCACAGTTATATATAATAGCCGTCAATACGCCACCAATTCCCATCGGTATGAACATATCCCAATCCGCGTTCGTAAATTCACTTAGTTCCCTGCCGCCCGTCAAAAGCGATACAATAAAGGCGTACCCGATAAACACGGCACCGCCGCCAAGCGCCATCCATATCATTCTTTTGTTGAACGAAGTCTCATTTTCATTAAGCTGCGCCGCCAAAACGTCCGGTGTTTCTGTCTCAAGCGTAAAAATCTGCCTGCGAATCGCTGAACTCAATTCATATGAATTACTTATTTCCGTTATTGTATGGTGTTTGCCGTCCTTCATCCCGATGATCAGTTCATTGTTTCTCGGCAGGGCATATTCTATTTCATCCATGCTGCAATCTATTCTGCCAAACAAACCGTATCTGGCCTTAATTTTATTTTCTCTTATGTGAAAATAAGCCCCTGCATTCATCCCTATGGATAATGCCGCACCTATAACTCCCAAAGCAATAATTACCAACAACAGGATAAGTTCAGATGATTCAATTTTATCCTTTTCGAGCAGAAACATGCAGGTGAGCGCTGCACAAGATATTACTAATATCCATGATATCAGCTTGTTTTTTCTGCTGCGAACAAAATTTCCGTCCATAAGCACACCGCTTTTTGTTTTATTATAGCATATGCTGCGCAATACCGCCATTCATAGGCGCAATATTTGCAAATGTTACCCAGCGTTGCTTGCCGCAACGGGCGGGCTTGGCCTACAATAGGGCTGACGAACGGAAGGAGGATGTTCATTCACTATGCTGAACGAAAGCATTAAGACGATAAGAAAATCAAAGGGACTTTCGCAGCAGGAGCTTGCCGCAAAGCTGAACGTTGTGCGGCAGACGGTCTCAAAATGGGAGCAAGGTTTATCGGTGCCCGATAAAGCAAACCTCCGCACAGCCCAAACCGTGCGGAGTTTTTATATTATAATATTTGCTCTATTATTCGCTGTGTGCTTTTGGGCAGCAGCGCAAACGCCCGCTCTTTATCGCCGGATGCAAGCAAGCTGCGCACCCTTGACGCGCTCACCGCGCAGCCGTTTATCGTAAGTCTTTCTGTTTCGCGGCATTCTATGCCGTGCTTTGGCAGCGTATCCATCAGCACGCGGTTGTATTCGTTCGTTACGGCGCTGAAAGGCTCGCTGCCTATAAAGCGGTGGCTTACGGAAAGCGCGGCGGCGATTTTTATGAATACATTCGCGTCAAGCACCGCCTGCACCGCCGTTGCGTCCTCCGTCCGTTTAAGGAAGTAGGACGGAAATACCGCGCGCGACACCATGTATAGCCCCGTTGAATGCACTATTGCCCCGCGTATGTCCTTCACGCCTTCGCGCACCATTCTAAGCCTGTCCTCAAACGAAAATTCGGAGGCATCCTCCCGCACCACGAATATATGCACGCTGTCGCAGCTCTCCGCCGCCCTTTGGGCAAGGTATCTGTGCCCCAGCGTAAACGGGTTGGCGTTCATCACTATCGCGCCCTGCACGCCGCTGCCGCGCTCAAGTGCGGCTATATAGCCGCCGAACCCGCCGCGCCTGTTTTCCATCAGCACCGCCGCATCGCCCGCGCGCGCGACCTCATAAAAGCCTATGCCCGCGAATATGGGCGCGTTTTTCGCCTTTGTGCATATAAAAACATGGCTTATGCCGCGCATGAACTGATATTCAAGCATGGCGGACACCAGCGTGGAAAGCATATCCTCACCGCGGCAGCTTTCGTCCACCGCAATGCACCTTAGGCTGCATCCGCGGCAGTTGCCGCAGGCAACGAGCTTCCCTTCGCCGTTCACAATGCCGAACACGGCGTCCGCCTGTTCCTCCCGCAGTATGCCGCTGCGCTCAAGCAGCGCGTCCCGCTCCGCCATAAGGCGCGCGGAGGAATCTATCCGCACCGCGTCCATTTTATTCAAACCTGTATGGCTTTATCTGCCGCACAACGTCCAGTATGCTGCCGTCCCGCGCCTCAAGCACGGCAACCACCTTATCCTCCCATTCGAGCGGCTCCGGCGTGCCGACTATTGAATACGCAAGCTCCTTCAGCTTTTCTATCGTTGTGTGCTCTATGCCCGCCGCATCAAGCCACGCGGCAATGTCCGGCCTACTTGGGTTCACGGCAATGCCATGGTCCGTCACAACAACGTCCACGCACTCGCCCGGCGTTGTTACGGTAACAACGTGCTCGCATATCGTGGCCATGCGCCCGCGCATGAGCGGCGTAACTATTATGCAGCATTTTGCGCCCGCCGCCGCGTCCGGATGCCCGCCCGGCGCTCCGCGCAGCACACCGTCCGATCCCGTGAGCACGTTCACGTTAAAGTCCGTGTCCACCTCAAGCGCGGCCAGTATAACAAAGTCAAGCTGGTTCACAAACGCGCCCTTATTGGCGGGGTTAGCATACTGCGATGCGGATATTTCAAAATGCCGCGCGTTTTCCCCGGCCGATTTCACGGCGACCTGGTCAAAATCCTGCGTATCTATTATCGCGTTAACAAGGCCGCTTTCAAGCAGCGTTACCGTGGGCGCGGATATCCCGCCCAGCGCCCAGCGCATGGTTATGTTCTTCGCCCTCATCTTCGGCTCAAGGTAGCGGTTTACCGCAAGCGACGGCCCGCCCGCGCCCGTTTGGAACGTGAACCCGTCCGCAAAGTACGGCGTTGCCGCCATAACGTCCGCGCAGCGCGCAGCCATTGTCAGCTCCCGCACGTCGTTCGTCATGCGTGCGGCCTTTGCGGCTATCTTCGCCGGGTCGCCTATCGCGTCCACGCAAACGACATAGTCCACGTCTATTCCCTGTATGCTCGCGGGCAGGTTGGGGCTCGGCACGAGCGTATCGGTTATTATAACAACATTATCGGCGTATTTTGCATCCGCCATTGCATAGGACAGCACGCCGCAGTCGCTCTTGCCGCCAACGGCGCGGGCGTTGCCGAATTCGTCCGCAGTCGGCGCGCCTATGAAGGCAACGTCTATATGCACGTCGCCTTCCTCTATTGCCCTTACCCTGCCGCCGTGGGAGCGTATTACGGCGGGCGTTTTCAGCTTGCCGGCCGATACAACCTCGCCAAGTCTGCCGCGTATGCCGCTGGTCTGTATGCCGGTAACTATGCCTTCCTCTATCATGTCGGCTATGGCGTCATGCGCCGTGCCAAGGCTTGATGCCGCAATGGTAACGTCCTTTATGCCCATCGCCTTAACTTCCTTCATCACCATTGATGCAACGTAGTCGCCGTCCCTGAAATGATGATGGAAGGATACCGTCATGCCGTCCTTCATGCCGCATTTTTCTATCGCTTCGCGTATGCTGCCGACAAGCTTGCTCCCCTGCGGCTTTTCGCATATGCATGCGCTTACGCCACATTTGGTATAGGTTTCGCCGTCGCGGTATCCTGCGCCCATATATACGCCGTGCCTGCCTATAAGCTCATCGGGAATGTCCCTGCCAACTTTGTTTATCATGCTTACAGTTCCCCCTTATACATTCCGCATGCCTTGGCCAGCGCTATTGTACGCTCCGCCCCGGGCAGGAATGCAATGTCTATCATCTTTCCGTCAACCGTGAATACGCCAACGCCCTTTGCGGCGTTTTCCCTTACCGCGCGCACTATCTTTTCCGCCGCTATTATCTCCTTTTCGCTCGGGGCGTATATTTCATGCACGGCGGCTATCTGCCGCGGATTTACGAGCGATTTGCCGTCGAACCCCATCTGTTTATCAAGCAGCACCTCCGCGCGGAAGCCCTCTTCATCGTTAAGGTCGGTAAATACCGTATCGAAGCACTGCACGCCCGCCGCCACGCACACGCGCACATCCTCTCGCCAATGCGGGGTATCCAGCCCGTTTATGCGCACTATCACTTCCGTATCGCCGTAATCAACGGTTTTCAGCGCATGGTAAAGCGAAAACCGCGCCGCGTCCTTCTGGTTTTCCGCAACCGCGTCCTCAAGGTCGAGCATCAAACTGTCCGCCCCGTAAATGAGCGGATCCTTTATAAGCCCGGGCTTCTGCGCGCTGAGGAATATCATAGTGCGCCTTAATCTGAATCTTTCCGGCTTCTTTCTCGGTATCATGCTCACATTTCCTCCCATGGTATGCCCGCTTCAACGCCCGCGCTCCTGTATACCGCGCATTCCACGCGCGCACGCAGCGTGCATTCAAGCGCGCCGCGGTCGTTCACGTCCACCTCCGCGTTCTCTATGCCAAGTTTGCTCAGCGTATCCAGCACGCTTTGCTTTATCGCCCGGCCGTATTGATTCTGCACGGTGCTTTGAATGTGCAGCACTATGCCGTCTTTGCCCGGCACAATGCTTATCTGCGCATCGCTTGATTCAAGCGTGCCCGCCATTGCCCTGTTTATCAGTTGCATATGCTTTCCCTCCGCATACATATCTTTGACAATAGTATACCAGCAGTTGACTTTAACCAAAATCTAAACTATACTAACAAATATATAAGTTTAACATTATAGGAGTGCAGTTTATGAACATAAATCAGGCCAAATACATACTTACCATATTGAGCGAAGGCAGCTTTTCCGCCGCGGCAAACAAGCTTTTTCTTTCCCAATCCGCATTGAGCCAAACCGTGCACGCCGTAGAGCAGAGCATAGGCGGCAAGGTGTTTGAAAAGCGGAACAATAAGCTTTCGCTCACCTATTCGGGCGAGCTTTATATTGAGGCGGCGAAGCGGATAATCCAAATTGAGGACGAGCTTTCGCGCGAACTGCACAGCGTTAAAAACGAATGCGGCGGGGTTCTTCGCTTTGGCATACCCGCGCAGCAGAGTATGACGATGCTGCCGCGCATACTGAGCCGTTTCTGCCCGATGTATCCAAAGGTGGATATCGCACTTACGGAGCAGGGTTCCAATATGCTCACCGCCATGGCAGCGCGGCAGGAGATAGACATTGCCGTCGCCCGCACGGAGCAGAACAATGCACAGCTTGAATACCGCGTGCTGCAGAACGAAAAAATGTGCATAATAGCCGGCCTCGGCACGAATATATATTCAAAATACAAAAACGGGCAAAGCATAAGCGCGGCGGACGCGGTCAACGACCGCTTTGTTTACCTTAAATCCGGCCATAATGCCCGCGCCGTGCAGGATATGCTATGTATCCGTCTTGGCGTTGAGTTTCCGTACTTTATAGAAACCGATTCGTTTGAAACCGCCCGGCGCGTTGCGGCGGACTGTGCCTGCGCCATGATCGCGCCGTATTCAATGGCCGTAACCGATGCGGACGCGCTGCACGGGGCGAAGGTATTCCCGCTTACCGATGAAATAAACGTGCTGAACACCTGCCTTGTATACAGCAAAAATCTGCACCTGAAGAAGTACATGCTGGACTTTATAGAACAAATAGAGGCGCTGTATGCCGAAAGCGGGCTTGAATAATGAACGCGGCGCTGTTTGAAGGGGCAGAAGTGCAGCTTGGCGCAATGCTTGCCGCGCGGGAGGCGCGCATGGCGGCGCAGCACGGCCTTATAAAAAAGCACGGCCTGCCAGTGGTTTCGTTCACGCTTAATATTCCCGGCCCCGTGAAGCGGTTTGCGCTTGCGGATATGCTGTTCGACAGCGGCGTTGACATGATAAACCGCGCGCTGCTCTCCCACGGAATTGCGATAGCGGATGGCATCACCCGCCGCTGCGAAACCGGCTGCGAACACATTGCCGCAATAGATGGCGATGCATACCGCGCCAAGGCCGCATTGACCGCGCTTGAGGAAAGCTTCCCCGCGGCAAGGCTGTTCGACATGGACGTTATAACAAATGAGTTTGAGCACGTCTCCCGCGCGGACATAGGCATGCAGCCGCGCCGGTGCTTTTTATGCACCGCACCAGCGGCGGAATGCGCGCGCAGCCGCCGCCATTCGCTTGATGAATTGACAGATCATGTGCATACGCTCCTTTGGCAATGGTACGCAGATGCTAAGGCGGAGCGCATAGGCCGCACGGCGCAGCGGGCGATGCTTTACGAGCTTGCCGCCACGCCAAAGCCAGGCCTTGTGGACCGGTGGAACAACGGCGCACATACGGACATGGATTTCTATACGTTTATTGACAGCGCATGCATCACCGCGCCGTATTTTGCCCAATGCGCACGCGAAGGGTTATGCGGCTCTGCCGACGGCGCAGCGCTATTTGCGCGGCTTAAAATGCACGGGCTGAAGGCGGAAGGCGACATGCTTGGCGCAACGGGCGGCGTAAACACGCATAAGGGCGAAATATTCTCGCTTGGGCTTATTTCCGCCGCATGGGCGCGGCTGACACGCTATGGCTCCCCCGTGAGCGCGGGCAGCATATGCAAAACCGCAGCCGATATATTCTCCTCCGCCGCTCCCGATGCGCACGGCCTCAGCGGGGCGCGGCTGTCAGCACACGGCGGCTTTGCATTGGCGCTTAATACCGCGCTGCTTATACTGCGGCGCGAAGCACAAAACGGCATGGATACCGCAGCCTGTGCCGCGCTTACGGCGCTGATGGCGCAAAACGAGGACACAAACATAGTCCGCCGCGCTGGAAAAGGTGGGCTTGAATATGTAAAACGGCTCTGCACCGATGCGGACACAGCCGATGCGGACACGCTTATGCGCATGGACGATGAACTCATCCGCCGCAACATAAGCCCAGGCGGCAGCGCGGATCTGCTTGCGGCGGCGCTTATGCTTTACTTTGCAGAAAATGATTTATAAGTGAAACATCCTCCGTACCATATTCGGCGCGGAGGATGCTTATTTTATGCTTTATTTACTTGTCGCCCTGGCAATATACCACATTGCCGTCAACAATGGTTCTGTAAACGGTTGCGATGATGTCCGTAACGGGGTTGCCGTTCCATATTACCACGTCCGCGTCCTTGCCCACTTCAAGGCTGCCTACGCGGTCGCCAATGCCGGTATATGTGGCGGAATAGATTGTTATAGCCTTCCATGCTTCCTCCTCCGGCAATCCGTGGCGCACGGCAAGGCCCGCGCAAAGGGGCAGCGCCTCTATCGTAATAACAGGATCGTCCGTTATTATGGCAAAGGGTACGCCCGCCTTATGCAGTATTGCAGGGGTTTCGAAGGAGCGGTTCATAACCTCGTGCTTGCTGGGCGTGCCGCCGGAGGTGGGGCCTACAAACGCGGGGTAGCCTTCTTCGGCAAGTATGTCCGCAATGAGCGCGCCGTCCGTGCAATGATCTATCGTCATGCGCAGATTGAACTCCTTTGCTATGCGTATGGCGGTGAATATATCGTCCGCGCGGTGCGCATGCGCCTTCAGGGGTATTTCGCGCCTGAGCACGGGTATAAGCGCCTCGTACTTCATATCGAACGCCGGCTCCTTGCCCGCTTCCTTGGCCTCCATATAGTTGCGCGCCTTATAGAGTATTTCGCGCAGCATGGACGCTATTGCCATGCGGGTCATGGGCGCCTTTTTGAACTCCGTGCCGTATACGCGCTTGGCATTCTCGCCAAAGGCAATTTTCATTGCCGCAGGGTTCTTTATTATCATGTCGTCAACCCGCCTGCCAACGAACTTTACGGCCATTGCCGTGCCGCCTATTATGTTCGCGCTGCCGGGCGTGGTAACGCCGCTGGTCACGCCCGCCTTTATGGCGCGCCTGAGCTGCGGATCGTACGGATTGAATGAATCCATTATTCTAAGCTGCGGCGTGAGCGGGTCGTTCTTTTCATTATGGTCGGGCGATATGCCTATTGCGCGCGCGGAATCGCCCGTGTGGCAATGCGCTTCCACTATGCCCGGGGTAACAAGGCGGCCTTCTGCGTCTATAATCTCGGCGTCCTCGGGCGCGTCCACCTTAACGCCTATGCCGGCTATCTTGCCGCCGTCTATAAGTATTTCGCCGTTGGCGATGTCCTCGCCCGCCATGGGGCGTATGTGTGCGTTTTTAATGAGCAGCATTGGGTTTCCTCCTTGGATGAATTGTTATATGTAGTTTACCATTTTCCGGCAATAATACACAAGTTTTTTATCATTTAATTGACATTCACGCTTTTAAATTGCTATAATATAAAAAATATCTTCCGCAGCTTTGTATTATTAAGGATTTATACCGCGTTACAGCTTATATTGATACAAAGCTGAACTACTTGATTTACAGATAGTGTAAACGTAAAAAATAAAAAGGGAGAAGCGCACATGGATTTAATCGACCGGATCAATGCCAACTACAACAACCTTTCGCGGGTTCACAAGCGCATAGTGGATTACATTACCGATAATCCGGACCGCGCGTGTTTTCAATCACTCAAGGATTTCAGCGACAGCGTGAGCGCCTCGCCCGTTACCGTGCTGCGCTGCCTTGACAAGCTGGGTATAAATGGTTTCCTTGATTTGAAAAAGGAGCTTAGGGCATATACGCGGCAGAGCGTGTATCCCGGCAAGCGCCTTGCATCGGCCCTGAGCGGGCTGAACAGCACCAGCGATATTGTTCACCGCGTGGTGCAGGCGGATCTTGACAATATCACGAATACGTTTGAAAATCTCAGCTCGCGCGACATGTACCGCGCATGCGATATATTAAGGAACTGCGGGCGGGTGCATTTGGTTGCGCAGGGCGTGAGCAAAACGCTGCTGCCGTTTTTGCAGAACCGGCTCAGTTCGCTGAATATAGACGTGCAGATATTCGATGTGGACAGCACCATTTTCCTTACCAACATGCTTTCCGGCATCCGCACGAACGATGCTTTCTTCATGCTGTCCTTCCCCCGCCTTGACAACAGCCGCATGCCCTTCCTTGCGGAGCAGCTTGTTAAGCACAATATCCCGATAGTGTGCATAGCGGAAAACCCTGCATCGGCCGTTGCGCGGCACGCCACCGTAACGCTTATATGCCAGGCCGATACGCCGATATATTACAATTCCTATTCCGCGCCAATGGTAATGGCAAACGCGCTCGTATCGCTCATGGCAGGGCAAATGAAGGACGATGTGCAAGCATTCCAAACGCAGATTGAAAACCTGCGCAGCGAATATACAGCGTATTCAAAAATGCATGACGGGAATGAATCTTCCACCCAGGCCGATGCAAACGAGGAGGCGCCTAAGCTTATGGAGGAACGGCCCAAGCGCAAGCGCGGCCGCCCGCGCAAGGTTGCGCCCGCTCCCGCGTGTTCCGCTGTTAAGGCAGATGACGAAGGCGCGGCAAACTGATGTCCATTACAAAGAAGTAAACCAAACGATTCATTTTCATTATACGGAAAGGGCGGCTCATTGGGCCGCTCTTTCCGTATATCTTGCAATTATCTCCACTCGGCGTAGATTTTATCCGGCCGGGACCACTTGTACTCCACAAACGGGTTTTCGCGTATGTTGCCCTTGCGCACCCAGAAGCGGCGCTCGGTAGCATCGATTATGAAGCAGGCAAGCGTTGCGCATTGCTCTATTTCCTTATCGCGGCTGTTTCGCTGGTTAAGCACGGATTCGGGCGCGCCGAAAGTGCAGTTGAGCACGGATATCATGTCCGCTATGCCTATCTTTTCCTTGCCGCTGAGCAGGCGCTTTATGGTATTGTAGCGGTTCACGCTGCTGCCCTTGCGCCCGTAAAGCAAATGCCCCTGGGAAAGGAAATGGTTAGTGTGATACGTCAGGCCGTTTTCGGGATAGAGTATCTGCGCGCCGTTGGCGCCGGCCTCTATGCACATCATGTCCCCGTGCAAATTGCCGTTGGACACAAGAAAGTTCATTGGCGCCATGTGGCGGATGGAGAACAATATGTCCAAGCATTCCGCCCAGTTGCCGGTGCTTATAAACTTGCGGCGCACTATCGCGCTCGGCACGCCTATGGGGTCGGTCTCAATTTCGCGCGGCAGGCTGTTTATTGCCAGTCCAACGCCCGCCTGGTTCATGCCGTAGCGCGCAAGCTGGCCCGCTTCCGTAAGGCAGAAGCAGTCCGGCCCGTTGTCCTGCAATATCTCCAGCACAACGCCGTGTTCTTCCGCCCAGTAATACATGTCCCAGTTCTGCGCGGTTAGCACATGGCCATTTGTGGTGCGCTCGGGCAATGCGCCTATGCAGGAACATTCCTCCGCATCCTTATGGTGCCTGTCGTCGTGCGATCCTTCAAAGCGTAGCAGTTCACTGCGGCAGTTGATGGCAAGTATTTCGTCAAATGAACGGCCGCAGCCTTCCGCTATGCCGTGCATCTCCTCCATCAGTTCCGGCGCAAACGCCTCTATGGCGGGTATGAACTTGGCCGCCATTTGTATTGCGTAATCCCATGAAAGGTTGGGCTTGTTGTTAAAATAGCGCTCGTAGTCGCCTATCGTGCGATCTATAAGCTCGCGGCATTCCCGCCCGTATGTTACGCCGCGCTCATGCGGCGTGCCGGAAAGGACTACCTTCTTAAACGTGTTCACTATATGTATACCTCCACAAAATCATCTGTCGCACAAATGGCACGCCACAAAGTGGCCCGGTTCAATCTCCACGTTTTCCGGATGCTCCTGCCGGCAGCGCTCGGTCGCATAAGGGCAGCGCGGGTTGAATCGGCAGCCCTGCGGCAGGTCGGTAGGATCGGGCGTAAGGCCGTTTATGGGCACAAGCTCGTTCTGCTCGGTGAATATATCCGGTATGCAGGCAAAAAGGCCCTTTGTATACGGATGCGCGGTGGAGTTGAATATATGCTCCCGCGTGCCGTACTCAACAACCTCGCCCGCGTACATTATGGCAACATAGTCGCAAATTTCCGCCACTATGCCAAGATCGTGCGTTATCATTACCATCGCGGTTTGATACTGCGCCTTCAGCTTTTTCATCAGCTCCAACACCTGCGCCTGAATGGTAACGTCAAGCGCGGTAGTAGGCTCGTCCGCTATAAGGAAGCGCGGGTTGCACGCCAGCGCCATTGCTATCACCACGCGCTGCTTCATGCCGCCGGAAAACTGGTGCGGATAATCGCTGCCGCGCTCCGGCCTTATGCCGACAAGCTCCAGCATGTCACACGCTTTCTTGTGCGCCTCTGCGCGGCTGCCGCCGTCATGCAGGCGTATAACCTCAGCTATCTGGTCCGCAACCGTCATCACGGGGTTAAGGCTCGTCATGGGGTCTTGGAATATCATGGCAATTTCCTTGCCGCGTATTTTGCGCATTTCCTTTTCGCTTATCTTCAAAAGGTCCTGCCCGTCGAAGAATATTTCGCCCGATACTACCCGTGCCGGGGGTGTTGGAAGTATGCGCATTATGGACTTTACGGTCGTTGTTTTGCCCGCGCCCGTTTCGCCCACAAGGCCCAGCGTTTCGCCGTTGCCAAGCGAGAGATTAAGGTTTTCCACGGCGTGCACCGTGGCGTCATAGGACTGATAGTGAACAGTAAGGTTCTTTATTTCCAAAAGCTTTTCGTTCGCCATTGTGTTTCCCTCCTTAGTCCTTCAGCTTCGGGTCAAGCGCATCGCGCAGTCCGTCGCCAACAAGGTTCATGCTGAACACCGCCGCCATAATGGCAAGGCCCGGGAATATGCACACATGCGGCGCATCGCGCAGGAAGTCACGGCCGGTGGAAAGCATGCTGCCCCATTCCGCCGTGGGCGGCACTATGCCAAGGCCAAGGAAGCTCATGCTGGCGCAGGAAAGTATCGCCGCGCCTATTCTAAGCGTTGCCTGCACGATAAGCGGGGCAAGGCAGTTTGGCAGAATATGCCGCGTTATCAGGAAAAAGTCGTTTGCGCCCGCCGCGCGGGAGGCTTCAACAAAGTCCTGATCCCTAAGGGAAAGTATGCTCGCCCTGACTATGCGGCAGTAGCCCGGTATGCTCGATACGCCGATTGCTATCATAACGTTCTGTAAGCCCGAACCAAGCGCCGCAACGATTGATATGTTCAAAAGTATTGTCGGGATTGACAGCAAAACGTCCATGCAGCGCATTATTATATTGTCTATCGTTCCGCCGTAATAGCCCGCTATCGCGCCCAGCGTAACGCCGCCGATGAGCGATATGCATATTGCAATAAGGCCTACGGACATGGATATGCGTGCGCCGTAAATTATGCGGCTGAGTATATCCCTGCCAAGCTCATCCGTGCCGAACCAGTGGCCCGCGCTTGGGCCCTGCAAACGGTTGCGCGGGTCCTGCGCATTGGGTTCATACGGGGAAATTATCGGCGCAAGCACAGCGCACAGCACCAGCATTATAACAATGCAAAGGCCAACTACCGCGCGGCCGTTTTTACTGAAGCGACGCCATGTTTCCTGCAGTTTGCTATGCTTCTTGGGTACGTTTGGTTTGGTTGAAATCGCGCTCATCCTTGCACCCCCTTATTTATATTGCGACCGCACGCGCGGATCGACATATGCATACAGTATATCCACCACCAAGTTGACAAGGCAGAATGAAAGCGCTATCACAAGCACGCCGCCCTGAACAACGGGATAGTTTCTGGACTTTATGGCATCCACCATCATTTTGCCAACGCCCGGTATGGCGAATATGGATTCGATAAGCACCGTGCCGCCAAGGAGCAGGCCGAACTGCATACCGATTGTGGTTATTACGGGGATAAGCGCATTCTTGAGCGCATGTACCGTCACCACCTTAAATTCGCTAAGGCCCTTAGCGCGGGCTGTGGAAATATAATCCTGCCTTATTACTTCCAGCATGCCGGAGCGCGTCATTCTTGCTATGCTTGCGGCGCTGTTAACGCCCAGCGCTATGCCCGGCAGAATAACGCAGGAGAAGGAATCAAAGCCCGATGCAGGCAGCCATTTCAACTTTACGCAGAAAAGCAGCATCAGCAGCAGTCCGCACCAGAACGACGGCATTGATATGCCAATCATGGAGATGCTCATAACAATATTATCTATAATTGAATACTGCCTTATTGCGGACACGATGCCGAACGTAAGCCCGAACACCACCGCGAAAACGACAGCAAAGCTTGCAAGTTTAACGGTATTGGGGAAGGTTTGCGCTATGCGCGTGGCAACGTTCTGGCGGGTGGAATAGCATATTCCCATATCGCCGCGCAGAAGGCGCACAACATAATTAAAAAAGCGTTCAAAATAGCCGCCGTTAAGGCCCAGCTCCTCACGCAGAGCCTCGCGTGCCTCCGGCGTTGCATTATCGCCAAGCAATGAGTCCACCGGATCGCCCGGCGTGATATACATAAGCGAAAAAACCAGCAGTATAACGCCAAGAAGCACGGGAATAAGCATGAGCAAACGCCTTGCAATATATTTAAGCATGGTATTGCCTCCTAATGTAATATTCACCGGCAGCACCGTCTGCGTAGGGCAAACGCTGCTGCCGGGTGTTAAAGGGGAAGAACCTTATAATCAGTCTTCGTTGACGAAGTAAAGCTTGGAGTAGTACTCCATGTCATAGGGCAGCACCTTCAGGCCGCGCACATCGGAACGAGCGCCGTATACGCGCCAGGGGTGGCAGATGTAGATCATGGGGCACAGGTCGTGTATCATGGCCTCGGCCTCGGACACCAGCTTGTTGCGCTCTTCGGCATCAAGGGTGGTAACTATCTTGTCCAGTATGGCGTCCACATCGGCATCGTTGAGCCAGGTACGGTCCTGACTGCTGCCGCGGGAGCTGCTGTGGAAGAAGGCATACAAGCCCTCGCCCGCGTCGCACAGCTTCATATCGGTCGAGGCGACACCAACTTCGTACTCACCGGCATTGAGCATGGTGGAAAGTGTACCGCTCTCGGTGGGCTGAAGCACGAGCGTTACGCCAACCTCCGCCCACATGGACTGGAGCATTTCGGCAAACATGTTGTTGGTGGTATTGGCAAGGCGATTGATGGAATACACAACGTCCTTGGCGGTGAAGTGCTCGCCATTGGTAAAGTTCACATCGTCGCGCAGCTTAAACTGCCAAGTGAGGTCGTCAATGGCTTCCCACTCGGTGGCAAGGTTAGCCCGGGGGATGGCGTTCTCGTCAAACTTGAGCAGAGTGTCGAGCACGTTGCGCATGATTATTTCGTTAACGTTGCTGGATACGCCGCCGGGATTGAGCGTAGCAGGCTCACGGTCAACGGCTATGTTGATGGTATCCTTGTCGGACACGGTCTCGTTGCCGTCGGTCACAAGTTCCGTATTTTGCACGGGAGTGGCTTCCACGTCGGTGGGAGCGTTGGTAGCAGTGGGTTCGTCAGAATTAGCGGGATTCTGCTGTGCGCATCCTGCTGCAAATGCGAATATCATCGCACAGGCGAGGAGCATTGCCAAGTACTTTTTTATGTCTATTCTCCTTATCAGATTGCCCCTTTCGGGTTATTGATAATATAGCCATAGCCGCATTCGTATCATTTGCAAAGTACATATATTTTATAATTATGTTTTGTATTCATTATCACTGTAATGACTTACTAAAATTGTTTAGGCCGCCAAATTTATTTTTATGCAAAATTCTTCTATTAATTTATGTTAAAATGCTTGACTTTTTGTCGAATCTGCTGATATAATCTGCATAAAATCAGTATCATGAAATTTTATCTTGCTATTTGATTTGATTTATTTTCCAAACGTGGCCGGAAGGAGATCTCCCATGAACCTACGCGAACAGCTATATGTGTGCGCAATAGCAAAAACAGGCAGCCTTACCGCGGCGGCCAAAATACTGAATACATCCCAGCCTAATCTGAGCCTGTTCCTAAGCAACCTTGAACGCTCGCTAAACATCAAACTGTTCGACAGGATTGGCAAGCAATTCCGCCTTACATACGCGGGTGAGTTATACGTTGCCAAGGCGCAGAAGATGATACGCCTTAAAGAGGAATTCGACGCCGAAATTTCCAGCATTGTTGAAAACATCAGCGGGCGGCTGAGAATGGGCTTTCAGTATTTCCGTTCTTCCCGCCTGATACCGCCGCTGGTATCCGCATTTTCGGAAGAATATCCGCATGTTGAGTTCAGCTTTGTGGAGGATACCGTATCGCGGCTTGAATCCATGCTTTCGGACAACACGATAGATATTTTCTTCTGCAACTGCCCAACGAAGAAGTCCGAATATGAGTATCACCCTATATATCGAGACTCCGTGCTGTTCATGACGGGCGTTGACCACCCGATAGCCTCGGCCTATCCCCTGGCCACCACTGCGGACGAAGGCTACCCGTGGATAAGCCTGAAGCTGTTTGAAAACGAGCGCTTTTTCCTCAGCCGCAGCGGCGGCAGCCTGCGCGCGTTTACGGATCAAATACTCGAATCTGCGCACGTTTCGCCAAAGCACATAATTACGCTCGATAAAGTGGAAACCATAATGGAGTTGGTCTCCCGTGGGCAGGGCGTTGGCTTCTGCGCGGACAGTTACCGCAGCTTTGTTTCCCTTTCGCAGCCGCTGCACCTGTTCTCCGTCGGCAATGAGATGAAACGCATAGACTTCTGCGCCGTTAACATGAAGGGCAAGGTTCTCACGCCCTATGCCAAGCGCGCCATAGAAATAGTCAAGGAAATCATGGACGGGCAATTATATTAAATTCAAATTAAATCAAAACAGACCCACCAAGCACGGTGAGTCTGTTTTTATATTGTCGCCTTATTCTTCCAGCAGGTATCCGCTTTCTTTAAGCTTTTGGGCGAAGGAGGAATACGCTGCCCGAGCCGTTTGCTCATCTATGCCGTATTCTTCCGTCAGCGCGGCGATTATTGCCGCTTCGTCGCGCCCAAGCTCAAGCTGTTTCCACAAAAACGCAGCCGTTTCGTTCAGCGTGCGTGCATACGGCGCTTTGCCGCGGGCGCTGCCGCAGGCCACCAGCATTGTTTCGCCGCACACCTCCGTGCGCACTATTCCGGGCAGAATGGTATACTTCATGCGTTGTACATCTCCTTTGCAAGCGTATCGTGGCACAGCCGGGCAGATGCTTCATCTCCGCGGTTGACAAGCTGCCACACGGGCACGCTTTGCAGCAGCCGCTCTTCCAGCGCGCAAACCCGCCGCACGTCAAGCGGAGTAGACCGCGTGAACAGGAACTGCATGAACAGTTCCGCAACGGCTTCCTGCGGCTCAACGCGGCGCATGGCGTTTTCCTGCCCCTTTTTGAGCATTATTATACCGCCGAGCGGGGCGGAGCGCATACTGCCCATGTTCTCCTTGCCACGCCAGGGCGAAGGATGCACGCTTATGCCTTCATCCGAAAAATCCAGCACGGGTTTATCGCCGTTTATTATGCTAATCTCGCCGCCATATTGGCGTTTCCATTGGATATAATGCGTGGTTTTGCCCGTGCCGCTGAGCGCCGTCAGCAGCCATGCCTGCCCGCGCCATATGAACGCCACGCCATGGAATATGGCCCGTTCAAACGGCAGCAGCGCATCGCACGCGCGGGTACACAGCTCCATGTGCTCCACATACGGCGCGGTGCTGCCCTCCTCATACAGCGGCAGCAGGTCGCGGACGATACTGCATTCATTTTTCATGGTTGCTGT
>ENA-ORSS01001130-ORSS01001130.1-human-gut-metagenome-genome-assembly--contig:-NODE-1130-length-28773-cov-7.455916_pt1 | contig 28773 bp, 31 predicted proteins | sample MGYA00241899_ERZ509162 | MGnify/ENA primary metagenome ERZ509162 (study PRJEB26280, sample SAMEA2338641) | human gut metagenome | biome: human gut; feature: human-associated habitat; material: faeces... | reverse complement strand
CACGCTTGGGGCTGCGCCCCAAGACCCCCTAACGCTTAAGCTGCGGCTGGATACGGATTGGACTTTTCAGCTATCGCTGAAAAGTTGATCCGTACGGCGCCGCAGATACGCTCTCAAGGTGCCTGCGGCGCATTTTATGCGAGATTCAGCAGAAACCAAATTAAAAATCAACTTTATAAGCGTCGTCTAATCCCGCTCCGGGAAGCCGCCCTTTGGCTTTCCGGGCGGGGTAAATGGGACCCCGCAAGGTCGCAAGACCTTGTGGGGAGAGGAGGACGCACCGCAGCGGGGAGGGCTGCCCGAAGCAAAGCATAGGGTCAGCACGACTTAAGCGGAGGTTGCGTCCGACGAGCGTCTGGTTTTTAGGGCGGAGCCCTGAATGACTTTTGGTTACTTTTCTTCATAGAAAAGTAATCCCTCGCCGGGCAGGCGTACCAGCCGTCACCCATCGGTGACTTCTCCCCGCCGCTAGGCGATTACAAACTATCCCCCGCCGGGCAGACACATACTTTCGCTTTATTTCAGCAGCTTCTCACACCCGGCCGCCAGCCGCTCGGCCAGCTCCCGGATGAGGGCAGCGTCCTCGCCCTCCACCATCACCCGGATCAGCGGTTCGGTGCCGCTTGCCCGAATCAAAATCCTGCCGGTATCGCCCAGCCGGTGCTCGCACTCCTCGATGAGCGCCTCCATTTCGGGGCTTTCGTGCAGCGCCTCCTTCATATCCCGGTCGGCCGCCACATTCAGCAGCACCTGCGGGGTAATGGGCATCCGGCCCGCCAGCACGCTCAGCGGCTCGCCGGTCTTTTTCATCACCCGCATCAGCTGGATGGCCGAAAGCTCACCGTCGCCGGTGGGCATATACTCCCGGAAGATGATATGCCCCGATTGCTCCCCGCCGATGTTGTAGCCGTTTTTGCGCATATTTTCCAGCACATAGCGGTCGCCCACCTTGGTGGTCTCGGCATGGATGCCCTGCTCCCGTGCGAACCGGAAAAAGCCGAAGCTGCTCATCACCGTCACCACGGCAGCATCGCCGGGCAGGCGGCCCTCCGCCTTCATCTGCCGGGCAAAAATAGCGATCATCTGGTCGCCGTTTACCACATGGCCCTTTTCATCCACCGCCAGGCACCGGTCGGCGTCCCCGTCAAAGGCCACCGCCAGGTCATATTTTCCCTCGGCCATCAGGCTGGCCAGGTGCTCCACATGGGTGCTGCCGCACTCCCGGTTGATGTTGGTCCCATCGGGGGCATCGCACAGGATGGTCACCTCGGCCCCCAGCAGAGAGAACAACTCCTCCGCCGTTCTTACCGCCGCGCCGTTGGAGCAATCCACCAGTACCTTCATGCCGGTCAGCTTTTCCGGCACGGTGGAGGCCAGATACCCGGCATACTGCACCGCCGCCTCACGGTCCTCGCGGCAGGTGCCTATCTCCTCCGGCTCCACCGGGATCATGGGGATATCCCGGTCCAGCAGCATCCGCTCTATCTCGTCCTCCTCGTCATCGGTCAGCTTGTAGCCCTCCGGGCCAAAGATCTTGATGCCGTTGAACTCGTAGGGGTTGTGGGAGGCCGAAATGACCACGCCGGCCGCGGCCTTTTTCTGCACGGTCAGGTAGGCCACCGCCGGGGTGGGAACCACCCCCAACAGCACCACATCGGCGCCGCCGGCCATCAGGCCGCCCGCCAGGGCCGCCTGCAGCATCTCTCCGGAAAGCCGGGTATCCCGGCCGATGACCACGGTGGGGCGTTTTTCGGGGTGCTCTCCCCGGATGACCTCGGCCAGGGCCATGCCTACCTCCTCCGCCCGGCGGATGGAAAGATCCCGGTTGGCAATGCCGCGGATACCGTCTGTTCCAAACAGTCTGCCCATATCATTTCGTCTCGCTTTCTCAGTTAGTCTCGGTGCCGCTATTCCAGCGGAAATGCCCCGAAATGGGGTGGTTGCGGTGGCAGCGCAGCAGGGCGTCCTCCTCCCGGCGGGGCTGGCCGCTGTTGTGGATGAGGTACGGGATGCCGTTCCTGTTCCGTTTATCGGAGATGATGCCGATGTGGCTCCCCTCAAAGGTCACGATATCCCCAGGCTGCCACTCGGCGATCTCATAGGGGTCGGTAGTCAGGCTTTCGGCATATCTCTCAAAAAACACCCGCAAATTGGGGACCCGGCGGAAATCGATGTTGGGATCGGGCGTGCCCTGCACCCGCGGGTAAAGCCCGGTATTTTCGGCGATATCGGCATCAATGAGCGCCTTGAGGTCATACCCGGCGTTTTGAAAGGCCCGCCACACCACATCGGTGCAGACGCCCCTGTCCTCCGGCGGGTAACCCCCGGCAAAATAGCCGGGGTCATAGGTGGGGTGGTTTTCGGCATCCCGCCGGGCCCCCAGCATCAGGTCGGTGTAATCGTCGATGCCGTCGCCGTCGGCGTCCAGCGGGCTTTGCAGCGTTTCAATGCCGAAATGCTCCGCGGTATAAGTTCTATGGGGCAAAAGATTCCAATAGTCCAGCCCCAGCAGAATAAGCACAAGGGCCAACGCGGCCAAAGGCCACGGCCAGCGGCGTTTTTTCCGTTTTTCCATTCTCATCTCCGTCATCGAATTGCTTTAATGAACCGATCTTGCGGCTTATTTGCGTCAAAGTCACAGTGTCCGCCGGCATCAGCATTGCAGTGTCATCTGAGCGTCCGGCACACCGTCCGGGGCCTCCAGATGGAGGTGGTTATAGGCCAGCCGGGTCACACAGCGGCCCCGGGGCGTCCGGGTCAAAAAGCCGATCTGCATCAGGTACGGCTCGTAAACATCCTCCAGCGTCACGCTCTCCTCCCCCACGGCGGCGGCCAGGGTATCCAGCCCCACCGGGCCTCCGGCATAGTTCTGGATGATGGTGGAGAGGATGCGGCGGTCGATGCGGTCCAGGCCGAGGTAATCCACCTCCAGCCGTTCCAGCGCCTCGGCGGCTATTTCCGGGGTGATGACCCCGCTGCCCTGCACCTGGGCAAAGTCCCGGACCCGCTTCAAAAAGCGGTTGGCGATGCGGGGGGTGCCGCGGCTGCGGCGGGCCAGCTCCATGGCTCCCTCGGCCTCACAGGGGATGCCGAGGATCCCGGCCGACCGGGTGACGATCTGGGAAAGCTCCTCCGGGGTGTACAGCTCCAGCCGGAACACCACGCCGAAGCGGTCCCGCAGCGGGGCCGAAAGCTGCCCGGCCCGGGTGGTGGCTCCCACCAAAGTGAACCGGGGCAGATCGATGCGGATAGAACGGGCACTGGGGCCTTTGCCGATGATGATATCAAGGGCGTAGTCCTCCATGGCGGGGTACAGTACCTCCTCCACGCTGCGGTTCAACCTGTGGATCTCATCGATGAAGAGGATATCATTTTCATTGAGGTTGGTCAGCAGGGCAGCCAGATCGCCCGGTTTTTCGATGGCCGGGCCGCTGGTAACGCGGATATTGACCCCCATTTCCGCCGCGATGATCTGCGACAGGGTGGTTTTGCCCAAGCCGGGGGGGCCGTAAAGCAGCACATGGTCCAGCGGCTCCCCGCGCAGGCGCGCCGCCTGCATAAAGACCGAGAGATTTTCCTTGACCTGCTCCTGGCCGATATATTCCTCCAGCGTGTGCGGGCGCAGGGAAAGCTCATTATCCCGGTCGTTTTCGGTCACTTCCGGGGCGACAAAGCGGTTTTCCAGGTCCATCTCGTATTCCGGCTGTTTGCCTCTATCGAACATGGTGTGATCTCCTCTCTTTGGGAGTAGTTGGTGGGGCGGCCGCCGTAGGCGGGGCGCAGCCCCGCCAAAATCGTCTGGAGGACGATTTGCCTGCGGCCGGAACCGGCCTGCTGCAGGGAGCTGCGGGCGCAGGCCCGGCGGCTGAAGACCGCCGAAGCGGAAGGCAGTCCGCTTTAGCCCCGCCCGCAGGGCGGGGCGGGCTGCGCCCCGTATCCCGGTCCCTGCACAAATTCAAAGCTGTTTACTTGCCGCGGGTAAAGGATTTGAGGGCCCGGCGGATCAACTCATCCACAGCCAGGGAATCCTCCATGGGGGCGATAACGGCGGCGGCATCGGTCTGGCCGTAGCCCAGCGCCACCAGCGCACTGATGGCCTCGCTTTTAGCGGTATTGTGGATGGTTTCCGCCACGGTGGAAATGGTGCCGATCTCATCACTAAACGGCATGCTGATGTCCTCATCGCTCACCTTATCCCGCAGCTCCAGGATGATGCGCTGGGCCAGCTTGGCGCCGACGCCCTGGGCACGGGTGAGGGCCTTGGCATCCCCGGCGGCAATGGAGAGCATCAGCCGGTCGGGGGCGGAATCCGAGAGGATGGCCAGGGCCACCCGGGGGCCCACCCCGGAAACGCCGATGAGCATCCGGAAGCAGCGGCGCTCCTGCTCGGTGGAAAAGCCGAACAGCTCCATGCCGTCCTCCTTGACCCACAGGTGGGTCAGCAGGGTGACCTCCTGCCCACGGCCGGGCAGACTGGAAAGGGTGTGGGTAGAGGCGGAGCACTGGTAGCCGACGCCGCAGGCTTCCACCACGCAGTAGGTGGGGGCCACCTGGCGCAGCAGCCCGGAAATGCTGTAAATCATGTTTTCTTCTCCTTGTAGGTGATGGGTTTGCCGCGGCGGTTGCCGCCGCGAATCTCCGCCAGGGCGGCGGCCGTCCGCGCGATATTCTCCTGCTCGTTGTAGGCGGTAGGCAGGCGGCTGCCGCCATTGTGTCCATGGCAGATGGCAATGGCCAGGGCATCGGCGGCGTCATCGGGCTGGGGCACGGATTTGAGATTTAACAGGCGGCGGGTCATTTCCATCACCTGCTCCTTTTCGGCCTTGCCGTAGCCCACCACCGCCGATTTGACCTGCAGCGGTGTATAGTTGAATACCGGCACGCCCTGCTGCTCCGCGGCCAGCAGCAGTACTCCCCTCGCTTCCGCCACGGCAATGGCGGTGGTGCGATTGGTGGTGAAAAAGAGCTGCTCCATGGCGACGGCATCGGGGCGGTACTGGGTGATGAGTCCCACCATGTCATCGTAGATCTGCCGCAGGCGGGTCTCAAAGGGGAGCTCCGCGGGAGTGGTGATGGCGCCGTATTCCACCAGCGAAAAGCGGACATTATCGTAATCCACCAGGCCCACGCCCACGATGGCATAGCCGGGGTCGATGCCCATGATACGCACGCGTAAGCCCCCTTTCCCGAAGTCCTGTTTTTATCGCATTAGGGCATGGGTTCCCATAATGATTCATCTTATATCGTACCACAAGAACGGATGTTCGTCAATAACAGAGAGCGATTTTTTAAGAAATATTCACAGATGAAAAAAGCGCCGGGCGGGCTGCCGGCATAGCGGGAAGGATGAAGCGGCGTTCGCGCCCTTTTTTGTGAAAGCCGATGATTTTTTGCAGGAAAATTTGTAGGAACGGGAGAATTTTTGGGGGATATGTTGCATTTTTGCTTGTGATACGATTATATAGTAGTGAGGGGGATTGATAATAGAAAAATTTAATGGGGGTGATGCCGATGGTGGTATAACGGCTATGGAGAAATTGTAGATTAATCGATGGAAGAGGAGACTGCACAATGAAAAAGATTAAGATTTTGTTGCTTGGAATAGTTTCTGTTTTTCTGCTTTTGGGAACTGCCTTTGCCATTGAAGCCACCCCCGCCGACCGAGAGGCCATTGAAAAAGTCTGCCGGCAATACCTGTTGGATTATGATGCAGCATACCTCTTGGGCAAAGAACCTACCACCGATTATTTTGCTCCCGGTTTGGCGGCAGAGTACCAGGCAAAAAAAATGGAGACCATGAAATGGAATGCCACATTAAACCGAGCGCAGGTGGAAATTGATGAAGTAATCGCCGAAAGGCTTACGGTGGAGGCGATGGAAATCGATGGGGACAGTGCAGAAGTATCTGTCGCATGGGTCTGCACCTACCGTTATGCTCTTGATCCGAACACTTTTGAAGGGGTCGGCCTGGACTCGGAATACGGTGTGGGGTTTTGCTTCCGGCTGCTGCGTCAAAACGGTCAATGGCTGATCTGCGATATTGCCAGCGGCGATGACTATGATTATGTTCACCGCACCCAATGTGCTGAAAGGTATAGCTTTGCTCCCATAACGGAAGAGCTTCTTGCGAAAATAGATGCAGATATTCAATCCGTCATGGAGAAACAGAAAAAAGAATTAAAAAATATAGAGGAACCGGAAACAGTCTTGGAGCCGAACACATCTAACCTTTACCTTGATGATCTTGACACGAATGCTATGGCAAGCTATGCCTACAATAATGCGGCTAAAGCATCGCCGTCCAGTGGTGATGGGGTAACGCCCTATTATGATTTTAGTTTAATAACGGGAAATTATGATTGCACGAACTTTATTTCCCATTGCCTGCTTGCCGGAGGAGCTTCTAAAAATGTTTCGACTAATGGCTGGTATTATAACAGCCTTTCCGATCGAACTCCTTCGTGGTCAAATGTAACTTATCTGCACAACTTTTTAGTTCGTGATAGTACCAGCCCCACGCGCGGGCCACAAGGAAAGAGTACGGAATATTCAACTGGAGGCAGTTTAAACTCGCTTTTTTCAACCTGCCGAATTGGGGATATCATCCAAATAAAATACAATGGGAACGAAATCTATGGGCACTCAACCATGGTGACCGGTAAAAGCCTTTCAGATTCTACTATTTTGATCACCTCACGAACTGGTCGAAATGATTACAATAAAAGCAAGGTCTTAACAAAGGTTTATGGATCTGATTCAGCAAAATATTATCGTCTTATCCATTTAGAGGGCAACTATACCGGCTAGTTTGCTTATCACAAATCTGGATTAGTGAAAAAATACAACATAGAATCCAAGTCCCCATGCGGAGCCCTGCGCTCCTTGGTTCACCAAAAGAAAAAAAGACGCCCATAGGCGTCTTTTTTTCTTTTGGTGGACGATACAGGACTTGAACCTGTGACCCTCCGCACGTCAAGCGGATGCTCTTCCAGCTGAGCTAATCGTCCATTTTAGCTGCTCGATTATTTTACCACAGTCCCGGCGGCGCTGTCAAGTCCTTTTTGCGTGGCCCGCCGCAAAAAAGTCGTCCCCGGCCCTCGCGTGCGTGTACGCGTATGCGCGCGCTGAACGCGCGCGAGAAGGCCCCCAGCCGCCTTGCCAGGGGTGGGCCGACCTGCTACAATGGAGAGGCCAACCGCCTGCCGGGAAATGCCCGCGGCAGGCGTTTTTTCTAAAAAAAGGTCAGAAACCGTGTCACAAAAGTCGGGCGGGAGCGGTTATATAGGGTGTAAGGCAAAAAGCCCTCCGCCCCTTCGGCCCCGCTTTTCCGGAAAAACGACCCAAAGGAGAAAACATCATGCTGCCGCTTTTTATCATGGCTATCGAAAATGACACCGACCGGCAATTTGTTGCCGGGCTGTACCAGCGCCACCGGGATTTCCTGCTGCGCTGCGCCCAAAAGATACTGAATGACCCCGACCGGGCCGAGGAAGCCCTGCACGAGGCCATGCTGCGGGTCATCCGCTCCCTGGAACGGGTGCGGCAGATCCCCGCAGAGGAGCTGCTGCCTTACCTGGTCACCATTGTGCAGACCGCCAGCATCGACCTTTACCACAAAACCAACCGGGAGCGGCAGGCCGCGCAGGGCCGGGAGCAGGACTGGGCCGAGAGCCTGAGCGGCACGGAGGATACCGAACTTCTCCTCATCCGCCGGGAGCAGGCCGAGCTGCTGCGGGAGTGCCTGAAAACACTGCCCCAGCGGGAGATAGACCTGCTGAACTACGCCTACACGCTGGAGCTGTCCTCGAAGGAGATCACCCGGCTGACCGGCCTGGCGCCGGGCAATGTGCGGCAGATCCTGACCCGGGCCCGCCGAAAAGTGCTTGCCGCCTATATCGAGAAAGGAGGTATGAACCATGAGTAACAACAATTATCCGCTGGATGAAAAAGCGTTGGAGGAGCAGTATGCCGATCTCCTCCTCAAGATCGCGCTGAAGGAATACCTGAAGGAGCAGGCCCTGCAGATGAAGCAGCAGGAGGCCGAAGCCGCCCCCGCGCCGCAGCCGGCACAGAAGAGCAGTAATGTGGTGGCGGTGGCCTTCCGGCAGGTGGGCTGGCAGGAGACCAAAGAGACCCTACTGCACGGCCTGAAGAAGGGTGTCACCCGAGTGGCGGTGGTGTTTCTGGCGGCCGCCCTTACCGCTACCACAGCCTTTGCCCTCTCCCCGGTGGAAAGGAAGGAAAGCATTCTGGAGAAGGTGATAAACACGATCCGCAATTATGCCGATATGCTTACCAACACCTCCACCATGGTGGAAGTGCCCCGCTACCGTTACGAGGAGTATTCCTTCATCGAGGTGCCGAATGAGCAGGTGCAGGAGGTCATTGATACCTGGGTGATCTTCCGCAACAGCGTCAATTTTACCGAAAAATCCGGCATCAGCCTTTCGGCAGTGATGAGAGCGATGTACTATTACTGCGAAGCCAAGGGGCTGGAATACCCCTACACCGATGATACCCACACCTGGGTAGATGCCAAGGCGGTGCAGCAGTTTGCCGAATATCTTTTTGGCGCCACCAAGGAGCACCTGGACTGGGAGGTGTACCTGGAGCCCCGCTACTACGACGCCGAACGGGATGCCTACCGGGATATCCACTATGAGGATGGTTACCCCAATTACATCACCATAGCCCGGAGCGGGCTGGTGAGCTATACCGAGAATGAGGACGGTACCTTTACCATAGAGCTGGTGATGGAACCGGATAGTGACTGGAATGAGTATTGCTATTCCCCCGTAATTATTACGGCGGATTACAGCAGCGGCCATCTGGTACTGGTTTCCGGCACGGTAAAGGACATGCTCAGCGAAGTGGAGCTTTCGCTCACCCAGCAGCGCCTTGAATACGAGCGCATAAACCCCACTGGCCGCCGGTAAACCTCCTCGCCGCCCGGCACACCAAAGCCGCCCCCGACCGCAATGGCCGGGGGCGGCAGTATTTGGGGCAAAAGCAGCCGGGACGGTTACTTCATCCGGCTGACCTGCTGGCGGATCAGGGCGCGCTTGAGGCGGGCTTCCGCCATGGCCAGCTCGGTATCGGTGAGATCGCCGTGGCCCAGCTTTTCCCTGGCCCGTTCCTCTGAGGCGTGGCTGCGGGCGGTGTCGATGTCCTCGGCCCACTCGAAGGTGGTGGCGGTGAGGGTGACGCGGCCGCCCAGCACCGAGACCATACCGCCCATGCAGGCGGCAATGTGCTTATTCCCAGCGGTGATGACCTCGGCGGGGCCCATGCCCAGCGCCGTGACATAATCGGTGTGGCGGGCACGGATGCAGAGATCGCCCTCGATGGAGCGCAGCCGCAGGCTTTCAGCCCGGCCGGAGAAGATCTTGCCATCCGGCGTGACGATATCAAGTGGGAATTCCGTCATGGCTTACTCTCCTTTTTGGGCCTTTTCCGCCACCTCATCGATGGTGCCGGCATACAGGAACGCGCCCTCGGGCAGGTCATCGTGGCGGCCCTCGATGATCTCGCGGAAGCCGCGGATGGTTTCCTTCAGCGGGACATACTTGCCCGCCATGCCGGTGTACTGCTCCGCCACATGGAAGGGCTGAGAGAGGAAGCGCTGGATCTTACGGGCGCGGCTGACCGTCTTTTTATCCTCCTCGGAGAGTTCCTCCATGCCCATGATGGCGATGATATCCTGAAGCTCCCGGTAGCGCTGCAGAATGCGCTGGACGGCACGGGCGACCTCATAGTGCTCCTGCCCGACGATCTCCGGCGAGAGGATGCGGCTGGTGGAATCCAGGGGATCGACCGCCGGGTAGATGCCGAGGGAGGCGATGGCACGATCCAGAACGGTGGTGGCATCCAGATGGGTGAAGGTGGTGGCGGGGGCGGGGTCGGTAAGGTCATCGGCAGGGACATAGACCGCCTGCACTGAGGTGATGGAGCCCTTGCGGGTGGAGGTGATGCGCTCCTGCAGGGCGCCCATCTCGGTGGCCAAGGTGGGCTGGTAGCCTACTGCGGAGGGCATACGGCCCAGCAGGGCCGAGACCTCGCTGCCGGCCTGGGTAAAGCGGAAAATGTTATCGATGAAAAGCAGAACATCCTGATTCTTGACATCGCGGAAGTATTCCGCCATGGTAAGGCCGGTGAGGCCAACTCTCATACGAGCCCCGGGGGGTTCGTTCATCTGGCCGTAGACCAAGGCGGTCTTATTGAGAACGCCGCTTTCCTTCATTTCATTGTAAAGGTCATTGCCCTCACGGGTGCGCTCGCCAACGCCGGTGAATACCGACAGGCCGCCGTGCTGGGTCGCTACATTATTGATGAGCTCCATGATGAGGACGGTTTTGCCGACGCCGGCGCCGCCGAACAGCCCGATCTTGCCGCCCTTGGCGTAGGGGCAGATGAGATCGACGACCTTGATGCCGGTTTCCAGGATCTCGGTCGCGCCCTGCTGATCCTCAAACGAGGGGGCGGGACGGTGGATGGCCCAGCGTTCCTCGGCCTTGACAGGCGCGCCGTGATCAATGGGCTCGCCCAAAAGGTTAAAAATGCGTCCGAGGCATTCCTCGCCCACCGGCACGCTGATGGGCGCACCGGTATCAATAGCTTCCATGCCGCGCACCAGGCCATCGGTGCTGTTCATGGCGATGCAGCGCACCACATTATCGCCGATGTGCTGAGCAACCTCGGCGGTGATGACCTGCTCCCTATGCTGAATGGTGATGGCATTGCGCAGTTCGGGCAGTTCCCCTTCCGCAAAGCGGATATCCAGTACCGGACCGATGATCTGCGTTACGATGCCTTTATGTTGGGAGGACATGATGCTTCACTCCTTATTTGTTATTCTTCCGCGCCTGCCACGATCTCGGTCAGCTCCTGCGTGATGCTGCCCTGCCGTGCGCGGTTATACTGCAGGTTCAATTTGTCGATCATTTCATCGGCGTTCTGTGTGGCGGAATCCATCGCCATACGGCGGGCAGAAAGCTCGCTGGCCAGCGATTCGCACAACGCGCCGTAAATGACGCCGCCGAGGTATTCCGGGATCATGGCATTGAACACCGTGGCGCAATCCGGTTCGTAGAGAATATCCGCAGGGCGCTTGTCACTTGCCGCGGGCTTTTCCGGCTGGGGCAGCGGCAGCACACACGGCTCCTGGGAAAGGAGACTGTTCCAGCGGGTAAAGACCAGCTCGATGGCATCCACCTGACCGGAGCGGTACAGCCCCGCCAAATGGCGCGCCAGTGTAAAGCAGCCACCCACCGAAAGATTCTCGGCAGTGAGCCAGTCCTCGGTGAGGAGTTCGGCGCCGCGGTGACGGAAGTATTCCCCTGCCTTTTTTCCGATGGGCACCACACAGTTTTCCTCACCGGTGAGGGTTTCGGCGGCCAACCGCAGCACATTGCTGTTGTAGCCGCCCGCAAGGCCGCGGTCGCCGGCGATGGCCACGCAGCAGACCCGCTTTTCCTCCCGCTTTTGCAGGTAGGGGGAGGAAAAATCGCGGGTGGCAGCGGCGATCCCGCTGAGGGTACTGTGCAGGGTGGTATAGTAAGGACGGGTGCGCAGGGCTTTTTCCTGCGCCTTGTTCATCTTGGAGGCAGCCACCATTTCCATGGCCTTGGTGATCTGCCGGGTATTCTGCATGCTGTGGATCCGCAGCTTAATGCTTTTCATGGAGGCTCCAGCCATTGGTGTTCCCTCCCCTTACAGCGTCGCGAGGAACGCGGAAACGGTTTCGGCGATGGCGGAAGCAAGCTGCTGTTCCGTTTCTTTTTCCAGCTTGCCGGCGGTACGGATGGCCGCCAGCAGACCGGCATAGCGGGCATCCAGTGTTTCATAAAGGAATGCCTCGTACTCGCTGATCTTTTCCACCGGGACTTCCTTGAGGAAACCCTTGGTGACGGCATACAGGATAGCCACCTGATGGATGACCTCCACCGGGGAGCTGTTGTGCTGCTTGAGTACCTCTACAATGCGTTCGCCCTGGGCCAGGGTGGCCTTGGTATTGGCATCCAGATCGGAGCCGAACTGGGCAAAGCTTTGCAGCTCACGGTACTGGCTGTAAACCAGCTTAAGGGTACCGGAAACCGACTTCATGGCCTTGATCTGCGCGGCGCCGCCGACACGGGAAACCGAAATGCCGGGATTGATGGCGGGCATAACGCCGGAATGGAACAGCTCGGTTTCCAGGAAGATCTGGCCATCGGTGATGGAGATGACATTGGTGGGGATGTAGGCGGAAACATCGCCGGCCTGGGTTTCGATGATGGGCAGCGCGGTAAGGGAACCGCCGCCCTCTTCCTCGGAAAGGCGCGCGGCGCGCTCCAGCAGGCGGGAATGCAGATAGAACACATCGCCGGGGTAGGCTTCACGGCCCGGCGGGCGCCGGATGAGCAGGGATAGCGTACGATAAGCGACGGCGTGCTTGGTGAGGTCATCGTAGACCACCAGCACATCTTTACCCTGCTTCATAAAGTATTCGCCCATGGTGCAGCCGCTGTAAGGCGCGATGTACTGCAGGGGGGAAAGCTCCGAAGCGGAGGCGGAAACAACGATGGTATAGTCCATCGCGCCGCCGGCGGTAAGGGTTTCCACCACCTGGGCCACGGTAGAGCGCTTCTGCCCGATGGCGACATAGACACAGATGACGCCGTTGCCCTTCTGGTTCAGGATGGTATCCAGCGCGATGGAGGTCTTGCCGGTCTGGCGGTCACCGATGATGAGCTCACGCTGGCCGCGGCCGATGGGGATCATGCTGTCGATGGCCTTGATACCGGTCTGAAGCGGCACGGTAACGGGCTGACGCTCGATGATGCCGGGCGCGTGGCTTTCCACCGGGGCATAGCCGGCGGCTTCCACCGGGCCTTTGCCATCGATGGGCGCACCGAGGGCATTGACGACACGGCCGATGAGGGCTTCGCCCACCGGGACCGACACAACACGGCCGGTGCGGCGGACGGTATCGCCTTCCTTGATGCCGCCGTCATCGCCCAAAATGATGACAGCGACGGTATTTTCCTCTAAGTTCTGGGCAATGCCGTATTCCCCATTGGGGAATTCCAGCAGCTCATTCATCATGCATTTTTCCAGGCCGGAGGCACGGGCGATACCATCGCCGACCACCAGGACGGTGCCGACCTCTTCCTGCACGATGTGGTTTTCATAATTTTTGATCTGGGACTTGATGATCTTGGTTATTTCCTCCGGTCTCAGTTCCATGGAACCACCAGCTTTCTCTTGATGTTTACAGAACGGCGCCGCGCAGCAGGCCGCTCAGTTCCTCCAGGCGGCCGCGCAGGGAGCCATCCCACACACGGCCGTCGATCTCCACCCGGATGCCGCCAATGAGTGGCGGGGAGACGGTGCCTTCCAGCAGGACATGCTTGCCCAGCGTTTCCCCCATGCGGGCGGCCAGCGCCGTAAGCTGTGTCTCCGTAAGCGGCACTGCGGAGCTGACACGGCCCCGGACGGTATTGTGGTCTTCCAGCCAGCGCTGCTCGTAGCGGGCGGCGCAGCCGGCAAAGGCGGGGAGTCTGCCCCTTTCACACAAAAGGCACAGAAAATTGACAAGATAGGGGTGTACCTGCCCGGTCAGCGCTTCCCCTATCAGGTGCAGACGCTCCTCCCGGGGGATATCCGGGCTGGTAAGCAGGGCGGGGTACTGCGGATTTTCCCGGAACAGGCGGGCCAGCAGCTTTACCTGCTCCAGCAGCTCATCGCAGAGGGCTTCCTCCGCCGCCAGGTCATACAACGCGTCGCCGTAGGTTTTTCCGGTCGCTGTCATGCCGATTCACCCATTTCCTTTATAAACTGGTCAATGAGCGCCTGCTGATCGCCGGCGTTGATCTCCTTTTCCACGACCTTTTCCGCCAGGGCGACGACCATGCCGGAGATGTTATCCTTGATCTCATTGACTGTTTTTTTCTTTTCCCGGTCGATCTCGGCATAGGCCTTTTCCTTGATCCCAGCGGCCTCCTGCTGCGCCGACTGGATCAGCTGTGTCGCACGGGCCTCGGCATTCTCGGCAGCGGCCTTGACAATCTGGCCGGCCTCCACGCGGGCATCCCGCATCAGGCGGTCATATTCCGCCTTTTCCTCCTCGGCGGCGGTACGGGCGGCTTCGGCTTCGCCGTAGATGGCGTTGACCTCACCGCGGCGCTTGGCGATGATGCCCTGTACGGGCTTAAACAAAAACTTTTTGAACAGCGCCGCCTGAATAAGCAGGTTGGCGATCTGGGCAACGAATTCCCAGGGAACGATACCGACAAGAGACAGATGATCCATGGTTTCGTTCTCCTCCCTTAATGATGGATTACAGAAGTCCGATGAAGATGCGGGGTACCACGAACATGAGCAGCAGACCGGTAACAAAGCCGTAAATACCGGTGGTCTCGGCAATAGCGCAGCCCAGCAGCATGGTGGAAGTGACCTCGCCCTTGGATTCGGGCTGACGGGCGATGGCTTCGCAGGATTTGCCGACGGCGTAGCCTTCACCAATGCCGGGGCCGATGCCCGCGATAAGAGCGATACCGGCGCCAATGGCGCAGCCTGCCAGAATGATTGCTTTTTCCATAGTAATTTCCTCCCTGAAATGGTTTTTGGGTTATGTAGAGTCGGTCAGTCCGCTTCAGCGGCTGCCGCGATATACATCATGGTGAGCATGCAGAAGATGAACGCCTGCATAAAGCTGGAGAACCAATCGAAGTAGAGCGAGAACACGGCGGGAATACCGACCGAAAGGAACGGGATCCGGGAAAGGAGATCCCCCACAGCGCCGGGCAGCAGCCCGAACAGCGCATGGCTGGCGGCTCCCAGCGCGGCATAGATAAGGGTGCTGATGACGGTGCCGGAGACAATATTGCCGAAGTGACGGAACGCCATCGAAATGGGGGTCGCGATCTCGCTGATGATATTGAACGGGGTGAGCACCGCGATGGGCTGGGTGTAGCCCTTGAGGTAGCCGCCAATGCCATTGGTCTTGATCTTGGTGGCGGTGATGAGCACAAACACCAGTACTGCCCAGGCCAGCTCGGTGGAAAGATCGGCCGTGGGAGAAAAGACCCCCAACAGCCCGGAAAGGCTGGAAAGCAGCGAAAGCGAAAAGATAGCGGCCACAAACGGCGCATAGTGGGAAAAGCGCGTGCCCATATTGCTATCTACAAAGTTCTGGGCGGTATTGACCAGAAACTCGGCGACGGTCTGCCGGGTGGTGACATGATCGACCCGCAGATCATGGGTGAGCCAAATGCAGAACAGGGTAAGCAGCAGCATGATGCTCCAGGTGACCACCAACGTGGCCGTAAGGGGAATGCCGCCGAAGATGGGCAGTGTGGCAAGGATCGGGGAACCATTGATCTCTACATTCATGCGGCGGGCGCCTCCTTTGGCTGCGGTTTATAGAACCCCAAAAGCTGCATGACCGAGATGGTGATGCGGGGGAAGAACAGGGCCAGCGCCGTGGCTACACCATTGAGTGCACCCAGCTGGAAGCCCAAAATAGCAACGACACAGGTGAGGAGCATCCGCACCGAGTAGGAAAACTGGGCGATCTGCTTGGCCTTTTCGGCATTGCCGGCCGCCCGCTGCATGGTAAAGCCCAGCAGAACGAAATTAAAAACCGCAAAGCCGGCGCCGACCGCCGTGCCCAGCCATACCGTTCCATCCAGCCGGCCCAGCAGCGCAAAAACCGCCAGCTGCACTGCGGCGCAGGCCACCGTACCGATGGCGATATGCCGGACTTCCCTTAGAACTGATTTTTGGAGCTTCATTTTCAGCACCTTCCTTTTATCCTTTGCCGGGGGCTTGTCCCCTACCCGGCCAAAAGCTATTCGTGGTCATTATAGGCGATGGGCTTTTCGCCCTTTGTTTCCTTTTCAGCCGTCCTTTTGCAGTAGTGCAGGAAGGACACCGCGCTGCACGCGGAGGCCGCCAGGCCGCTTACAATGGCGACGGCCATGATCCAGCCGCCCCAGCCCCATTTGCTTTGGGCCAGGTGGGCCAAAAAGATGCACAGCAGCGGCGGGGTAATCAGGGAGATTCCCAACTGGGTAAGCCACAGGAGCTTGCGGAGCTGTTTCATCTTGTCCCTCCCTGCCGGTAAAATGCCGTTTTCTTGGCGCGTTCTTTATACTTCTTTTCGATGGGAATATAGCGCACCGTACATAAAAATGCCCTTGGGGCAAAGCGGCTCCGGCGGTTTTTACCGCTTCCTCTGCAATAAGCGGTAACCGCCGGAGCGCCACCAAATCAAGGAGGTTACAGGGAAAATTCCATGTCCGATGGGTCAGCAGCGGGGGCTCCTTTGCCACAGGAGCGCCCAGCTGACTACCGCTATTATAGCTATCGCCCATTTGAAAGGAAATAATCAATGCTATTGCATTCTCTTGCATTTTTCTTGTGGTTATGCTACAATTCGTGCGGTTTTCTACATAATATTGCGTAGCAATACTTCCCAACACCCGGAAAGGAGTTCCCCCGCCGATGCGTTCCTCTTTGTTCGACTATGAATGGCAGTTCCTCACCCAGATGATCACCCGCATCCACTATACCGCCTGCTACGAGGAGCTGTGCCGCCTGCTGCTGGAGGACCAGCTGCCCACCCTCATTCCCTTCGACCGCGCGGTGGTCTTCCAGACCGGGCGGCAGAACGGACAGGGGACGGTTGCCGCGCCATACACCGTGGGCATGCCGAACGACCCGAAGGAGAATCCCTTTTTGGACCGCGCGGTCATTCCCCGCTGGTCGCAGTTCATCATGGCGCCGCACAGCACCGTCTTTTTGCAGTCGGATCTCATCGCCGCCGAGGACTGGATCCACTCCGATATCTACCGGAACATCTGGGAGCCGTGCCGCCTTTACTGGGCGCTGGGGGCCACCATCCAGTACCGTGACCGCCCGCTGGCGCTGGTGGCGCTGTTCCGGGAGCGGGACAAGGCTGACTTTAACCCCAAGGAGTTCCATATTCTGCACACGCTGAAGGATGCGCTGGAGCGGAAATTCTATGACCTGCTGGCGGAGCCTGCCGCCGGGGTGCTGCCCGCCGAGCGCCTGCGGCAGGCGGCGGCCGGCTATGGGCTGACCAAGCGGGAGACCGAGATAGCCGAGCTGGTATGCCGCAATCTTTCCACCGAGGAGATATGCGAAAAGCTATATCTGGCGCCCGCCACCCTCAGCAAGCACCTTTCCAATATTTACGGCAAGGTAAAGGTCACCGGGCGCATAGCGCTGATGGCGCTGCTGACCGGCACTGCGAACAAGGCATAAAGAAAAGGAGCCGGGAAGGCTCCTTTTTTGTTTTATTGTGATGCGCCCCTGTGCCGCTACCGCAGCAGCTGGATGCTCTCGGCAATTTTTATTACTTCTTCGGTATCTTCGTTTGAGAGCAGGCTAAGCATGCTTTCGCCAACCTGCCATACAATCGAGGTTTCTCCGTCCTTTAGATTGTATATCCCTTCGCTGTAACCAATCATAATGGGGCGGGTGATCTGCGCGTTCTCGGAATCAACATGAACTGAAACTGAGCAATGTGTCCCAGAACTAGTCTGTGTAAAATCTATGTATTTATCACCTTTCTCATAAGACACAAGCAATTCAATCCCCGCAAGATCCTCAAATATTGCCAACTCATACCCCTCCGGCAAATATGTTGGGGCAAAGCAGTGCTCCCAGGTGTAAAGGTCCGCATCGATGAACATGCCCGGCTGGTGTGGGGCCACCGTTACATTGGTAAAGAGGTCCTGCGGGGAAATTATCATCTTGTAAACGGCGCTCCTAACCGACGGGGATACCGCAAAAGCGGTGCTTAAACAGATGAAAAAGGTAAGGAACACCACCGCCACCCGGGTAACCACCCGCCCGGAGACCTGCCAGGCCTTTTGCCCGATGATCTGCCAGCGCTGCCGCCGCATGGCACGGTCCACAGCGTGCTCCGCGCTTTCCCGGTCCTCCGGCGGGTCCGGCTGTTCCTGCATCCTGGCCCGCAGGCGGTCATTTTCCCGCTCCAGGTAGTGGAAAAGCGCCAGCTTCAGCAGCAGCTCCTCCTGCTCTATTCGCAGGCGGTTCCTATTCAGTGGATATTCGTAGTTCATATCAGCATCTCCTCCGCCTCCAGCACCGCAAAGGCATTTTTTCGGGCACGGCTCAGGCACATGCGCACGCTGCCCGGCTTGATATTCAGCAGCCCAGCGATCTCCTCATCGCTCATCTCCAGTATGTAACGGTACATCAGGATATCCCGGTCCCGCTGGGGGAGTTTTTCCAGCCCCCGGCTCAGCAGATCCACCCGCTCCATATCAATAAAAGCGCCCAGCTGCTCCTCCGGGGCGGCGCTCCACCCCTCCGCAAAGTCCTCACTGGCACCCACACGCTCCTTTTTCCGCCGGCGCCAGCGGTCTATCGCCGTGCTTTTGGCCGCAATAACGGCATACGGCAGCAGCTGGCCCTGGGGCATGGTGCGCAGGGCCGCCATGCGGCCAATGAGCTTGACGAGGGTATCCTACACGGCATCCTCGGCCTCGCCGTGGTCACGCAGAATATCATAGGCCTGGCGATACATGGCCTTGTGGCACTGCTCGTAAAGATTTATCATAAATGCGCGGTCGGCGTCGTCCTCTATCGCCATTAGGATCATCGGGATCATGGTGGGCCTCCTTCATCCACGGGGGGTGGTTTTCTCTTTGGCTAAATATTAGCAGAACCCTCCCCCAAAATCAATGGCGCAGAGGCCCGGCGGGCCTTCCGCTTTACAGGGTATAGCTGCTATCCCGCCACTGAATCTCGGTCGCACTTACCCACTGCGGTTTTTCCCCCTCCCAGCGGCCGTACTCATGGCCGCGCAGGAAACCGATCTTGGTCCGCTCACCGGTGGCGATCTCATAAAGCATCAGGTTCATGCCCTCATCATCAATGAGTTCGTAGGCGATATATTTTTCATCGGGAGAAAGGCTGGCCTCCATGCTCTTGGCATCCTTATCGGATTGATAAGGGCTTTCCTGCGGGGTGGGGTTATCTTGGGAAATCCATATACAACTATCCTCGGCGCAGTTATAAATAACCACCGGGCGGCTGGCGATCAGCAACCGGTTGCTGTCGGCAAACCACTGGATATTGGGAGTAACGCCATAGTACTCGTGTTGAATGGTGCCGTAATACTCGCGATAAACGCGGACATTACAGCAGATGGGCTCCTCTCCCTTATCGAGGGCACTTTTGTGGAATACCACATCGTAATAGGCACCCTCGCCCTGGTCCTCCTCAAGCTCCAGGTACTGCACGATCTCTCCATTTGGCGACCAGATGGGCTCCCGGTAGTGGTTTTCCCCATGCAAATAGCCCACCGAAGCACCATAGACCGCCTCACCGGCCTCGGGATCGGTATACCGGCGATACACCAGGTAACTGCCTCCATTGCAGGAAATGCAGGCCACCGCCAGGTTTTCATCGGTGGGGCAGGTGACAAACTGATCATCGAACTGCGAAAAATCAGGCTCCTGTGGCTGTGGGTCAGGCTGCGGCTGCGGCTCTGGCTGCGGCAAAACATTGATGTTCCCCTGCGCACCGCAGGCCGTCAGCAGCATCAGTGCCGCTGCCAGCAGACAAAGCACCCTTTTAGCGTGTTTTCTCATTTCTTGTTTCCTCCTTGTTGTATGTTGTACTGTTTATTGCTGCAATGGTTTCAACTCCGTTACAATTCGGCCAATGTAATTGACACGCCTGCCACGGGGGACTATAATATGTTATGTTATTCCAAAAGAGCCTGGAGGGTATCCCATGAAACTGTTCTGCGCGGCACTCACCGCCGCTCCCGTTACCGGCGATAACAGCATCGTCCCCATCGCCATCATTGCCATGGCCGTTGTGGTGGTCATTGCCGCCGTACTGCTGCTTACCTCCCGCAAAAAATAAGTGCCGCCTACCCACCGCTTGTCATGTACAGGCGGTCTTTTTTTATTTCTGGGCGGCCCATTTTCTTCCTTAACCTATATAACTATAACGATTTCCGTCCGGGAAATGCAACACCTCCCGGGAAAATTCTACGCCAAAGTCAAAAAATTCCGTGCAATTTGGCAAATATAACAAAATTTTCCGTATTTTCTTCTTTCGCTTGTATCATTCATCATAATTATGGTATGCTGGGCTTGCGGCGGGGGCGGAGAATCCCCAGCCGCAGGATAAAAAACGAAAAACAGCTAAGGAGGAGCAACAGAATGAGAAAATTCCGTATTCTGGCACTGATGCTGGTACTCATCATGGTACTGGCAGGCTGCGGTACCGGTAATTCTACCCCCGCGGCCAAAGACATCGTGATCCTGTACACCAATGACGCCCACTGCGGCATCGAGGATGGCATGGGCTACCAGGGCCTTTCCGCCGCCAAGCGTGCGCTGCTGGCCGCAGGCAATAAAGTCCTGCTGGTAGATAACGGCGACGCCGTTCAGGGCGACACCATTGGCACCCTTTCCAAGGGCGAGTACATCATCGACATCATGAACAAGCTGGGCTACGATGTAGCCACCCCCGGCAACCATGAGTTCGACTACGGCATGGACCAGTTCAATAAGCTGGTTGAAAAGGCCGACTTTGACTACATCAGCTGCAACTTTGTAGACAAGGACGGCAACCCCGTGCTGAAGCCCTATGTCATCAAGGAAGCCGACGGCGTAAAGATCGCCTTTGTCGGCATTTCCACCCCCAAGACCATCACCACCTCCACCCCCACCTACTTCCAGGATGGGAACGGCAACTATATCTACGGCTTTATGCAGGATGATACCGGCGAGAAGCTGTATGCCGCCGTACAAAGCGCTGTGGACGCCGCCCGCAAGGAAGGTGCCAAGTATGTCATCGCCATGGCGCACCTGGGCATCGAGGCCGACTGCCAGCCCTGGACCTCCTCGGATGTCATTGTGAACACCAGCGGCATTGATGTGGTGCTGGATGGCCACTCCCACTCCACCATCGCCGGGGATATCGTAAAGAATAAGGAAGGCAAGGATGTCATCCTCACCTCCACCGGCACCAAGCTCGCCAATATCGGCTGCCTCACCATCACCGCCGACGGCAAGGTCTCCTCCACCCTCATCAATGATGACGGCGTAGGCGAGACGATCTCCGAGATCAAGAAGGGCTACGAGGAGATGGTAAATACCGTCGTGGCCTCCACCAAGGTCGAGCTGACCGTCAATGATCCCATCAGCGGCGAGCGTATGGTTCGCCGGCAGGAAACCAACCTGGGCGACCTGTGCGCCGATGCTTACCGGGCCATGTCCGGTGCCGATATCGCCGTAGTCAATGGCGGCGGCATCCGTGTCAGCATTCCCGCGGGCGATATCACCTACGGCCAGATCATCGCGGTACATCCCTTCGGCAATGAGATGTGCGTGGTGGAAGCCACCGGCCAGCAGATCCTGGATGCCCTGGAGATGGGCGCCCGCAATGCCCCCGGCGAGTGCGGCGGCTTCCTGCAGGTCTCTGGCATGAGCTATGAGATCGACCTGAATGTGGAGCCCACCGTAGAGGTGAACGCCGATGGCATGTTCACCGGTGTTTCCGGCGAATACCGTGTAAAGAATGTCAAGGTAGGCGATGAGCCGCTGGATCTGGCCAAGACCTACACCCTGGCCAGCCACAACTACATGCTCAAATCCGCCGGTGACGGCATGGCCATGTTCCAGGGCTGCACCCTGCTGCAAGATTCCGTCATGATCGACAACCAGGTGCTCATCAATTACATCGTGGATGTACTGGGCGGCGTGGTAGGCGAAGATTATGCCGATCCCTACGGCCAGGGCCGCATCACCGTGATCGAGAAGAAGTAATTTCTCTCCAAGCACACCAAAAAGCTCCCCCGCGGGGGAGCTTTTTCCTTTCCTTACAAAAATACTCTGCATTTTATGTGCAGATTGTCCGTTGACAAAGGTATTACCTTTGTTGTGTCCTAATCCTATCATAGGAAAAAAGAGGAACACATGAACCGCGAACCCATCAATAAACAGAACCTGAGCGACACCGTGGCGGAAAAGCTGCGGGAATATATCCGCAGCAGCGATGCCCCCCGTTCCCTGAAGCTGCCGCCGGAAGCCGTCATCGGGGAATCGATGGGCGTCAGCCGCATCACCGTACGGCGGGCCCTCAGCGATTTGGAGCAGGAAGGCCTTATTCAGCGCATCCATGGGCGCGGCACCTTTATCAATCCCAATATCTCCAAAATCAAGGCCACCATCACCCCTGGGCAGGATCTGCACCAGCTCATCCGGGAAAGCGGCTACGAATCCCGCAATGAACTCATCAGCTTGGAAACCGTCCCCGCCGACCTGCACCACGCCGAAGCGCTGGAGATAGCGCCGGGCTCTCCCCTCATCAAGGTCGTCTGCTCCTACTATGCCAATGATATTTTGGCCATTGTCAGCATCAATCACATTCCGGAGGGCCTGCTGAAAACCATGCCGAGCCGGGAGGAATGGGGCACCCACACCAGCTATGAGCTGCTGCGCACCCACGCCGGACTGCTGGTCACCAATGAGTGCATCACCATCCAGAGTAAAAGCCGAGCGGAAGCCCTGTCCATCACTCCCGCCGCCGGGGAATTTGACTGTGATTCCTTTTTGTGCATGAACGGTACCTCCCTGACTGCGGAAAATAAACCGGCCCTCAGCGGCCAGGCCCTGTATAACACCAACTATGTTCACTTCCAGATGCTGCGGAATATCAAGGCATTCTGACGCAATAAAAACTGCCCTGCGTAAACAGGGCAGAAATTTGCAAACACATTTAGGTAATACCATATTATCTTTTATGGCTTGCCGCCAGCGGCCAGCACATCGCCTCACACCCCTGCTGGAGTCCGCACTTTCCCCCTTATTTCCCTCCCTTCTCAAAAAGCATACCCATAGCCATGCACTTCTCCCGTCCAAAAAAGAGAAGCCTCTTCTATTTACTTTTTATATCTTTTATAAGGTAATACCACATTATCATATCTCTAATGTAAAGGAGGAATCGACCATGCAGACACTGCTGTATGGCGCACAAATCATCCGCAGAACGAACAGGATGAGATCCACAAGGAAGGCTGGATCCTGCTGGAGGACGACCGGATCATCGGCATCGGCGCTGGCGCCCCGCCGGAGGTCCCGGAGGGCACCGTCAAGCGCTGCCTTCCCGGTCGGGTCATCATGCCCGGCATCGTCAATATCCACACCAATGTGGGCGGCACCCTGTTCAAGGGCCTCACCGAGGACATCAAAGGGGCCTTCTACGGGCTGGCTTTCCCCATGGAACGCTTTATCACCCGGGAATCCATGTACAGCATCAGTATGCTGGGGGCCATGGAGGCCGTCAAATTCGGCTCCACCTTCATCGATGACCTGTACCACTTCCCGGAATCCACCGCCCGCGCGGCGGAGGAGCTGGGTCTGCGCGGCATCATCGCACAAAAGATCTACGACCCCGACCTGCAAAACCTGCACAATAACGATTATTCTTCGGTGCCGGGGCAGGCCGCCCAAAAGCTGCAGGCCAAACCGTTATCATTGTGGCGTTCTCGCTGTTCGCCATCATCCTGGTCAATATCGGCGGCTTCAAATCCGTTGCCTGGACCGACTTTTTGCAGGGCATCCTCATGGCCATCATCGCGGTGGTCATCTTCATCGCGGCGTTCAAGGCCGTCGGCTGGAGTTTTGCCGATGTAAACACCCAGCTTTCCGCCATCGACCCCAACCTCGTCCAGCCCTTCAATGAGAGCGGTCTTTACAGCCTTTCCGGCGTCATCGCCATGCCGTTCTATCTGTTTGTTTCGCTGGTGGCCAATCCCTACTGCACCATCCGCCTGATGGCCATGACCAATGTGGGCCGCAAGAGCTTTAAGAAGTTCGGCCTCACCCTCATCTCTGTCGGTATGATCTGCATGCTGATGTATATGTCCGGCCTGTTTGGGCGGGTGCTGTACCCCAACCTGGTCGATGCCGACAGTGTCATCCCCACCATCGCCCAGAACCTGCTGCCCGAATGGGGCCTGGCCATTGTGGCCGTTGGCCTGTTCGCCTCCATGATGGCCTGCGTGGATTCCATGATCCACTGCATCAGCGCCATGCTCTCGGTCGATATCTATAAGCGCACCCTAGCGGCAGCTGTCTTGGCGGTCATTGTCACAGTCGCGGTCAGCCTTTTCACCAAGCCGGTGGACCCTGCTGTACTGAACCGCATGAAGGGCCTGAAAGCCGAAGGTTGACCTCCCCTGCGGCCTGCGGCCGGGCCGCCCCCTGCTATGACATTCCCATTCCCTATTTCAATTTGGCTCCTCAAGGAAAGTATCCCTGCCCCGGCGGGGATATTTTTCTGCTCCACGCAAAAAGCTCCCCATACAGGGGAGCTTTTCTCTATCTTATCCAATATTATAGATCATCCAGCGTCATGCCAAAGGGCGGTAGGAACTGCATCATAAACTGCTCCGCCTCCGGCAGCTCTATCTCGTGGATCGCCTGCAGCAGGGTATCATAGGCCCGGTCAAATTCATGGTTGCCCGCCCGGCGCTCCTCGGTGCACTTGATCAGGGCTGAAAGCTTATCCGCCGCCTTAATATAGGGCCTGTACTCCTCGGTAGGGGTAAACCACGGGGTCATTTCCTCCGCCATCAGTACCGGCAGGCGGCTCAGCAGCGCCGTCTGCGCTTCCTTTTCCACCGCCTTGTACGCCGTTTTAATGCTCTCGTTTTTATATTTCACCGGCGTAGGCAGGTCGCCGGTCAGGATCTCGGTACAGTCGTGGTACAGGGCGTACAGCACCGCCTTTTCCGGCTCCAGCTGGCCGCCCCGCTGCCGGTTCAGCAACACCAGCGCATGGGCGATATAGGCCGTCTCCAGCGTGTGCTCACACAGGTTCTCCGGCCGGGAGGACCGCATCAGGCACCAGCGGTCAATATATTTCATTCGCCCCAGCAAGGCATAGAAGGTATTCAGCATGGCTTTCTCTCCTCGGTTTCATTGGTTACAGGGTACAGGCTCCGGCCGCCCCCTCGGCCCGCTTCGCGGGCTTGCGCGGCTCCGCCGCGCGGACGCACCGCCCTTCGGGGCGGCGCCCCGGGGGCGGCCGGAGCTCCCTTCATCTCTGCCACTATTCTACCACGCCAAAGGCCCCCCTGGCAAGCACCCTCTCATTTTGCAGGAGTCCCTGCAGGAATCCCTGCAAAATTTGCAAAAATGCAGGAAAAATTAAAAACGATTCATATTTGCTCAATTTTCATCTAATAAAAAGGCTATTTTCTTGCCAAAATGAATAAAAAACAAAAAATCTTGCAAAAAGGGGTTGCAATTCCATTTCGCGGTGCTATAATAATGACCATAGTCCACTGTGACCCATATTAAAATGAATATTGATAAGGAGATCCCACCATGAAAAAGTTATTCGCCCTCTTGATGGCCGCCATGATGCTGCTGTGCTGTGTTGCCTGCGGCGGCGGCAATGACACCCCCAATCCCCCCACCGATACCACCGCTTCCATCACCATTGGCACCGGCAGCACCTCCGGCACCTACTATGCCTATACCAATGCCGTCGGCATGATCTTGAAGGACGCCACTGGCTACACCTACAATGTCATTTCCACCGGCGGCTCCGTTGCCAATATCAATGGCATCGAAGACGGCGACTACAATATGGCCATCGTACAGAACGATACCATGATCAAAGCCTACAATAAACTGGATGACTTCAATTTCCCTGTTGCCATCACCTCCTTCTCGGTTCTGGGCGAGGTTTACTCCGAGGTCATGCAGGTCGTTGTCCGCAGCGACCTGAAGGACACCGTCAAGACCCTGGCCGATGTCAAGGGCCTGCGCGTTTCCATCGGTGATGCCGGCTCCGGCACCGAGGCCAACGCCAAAGCCCTGCTTGCCGCTTACGGTGTTTCCACCGATGATATCACCGTACAGAACCTTTCCGTCAATAACAGCGCCGATGCCATGAAGGATGGCAAGCTGGATGTCTTCTTCTTTACCTCCGGTGCTCCCACCACCGCCATCACCGAGCTGCAAACCGCCATGGATATCTACCTGCTGGGCCTGGATGACGCCGTAATGGATGAGTTCATCACCAATAACAAGGTAGGCGACTATGCCGTTTACGCCAAGATGGCCGTCACCCACGATCAGTACGCGTGCATCCCCGCCGATGCCCCCATCACCACTATCGGTGTTACCGCCACCTACATCGTTTCCAATTCCCTCTCCGAGGATCAGGTCTACAATATGACCAAGGCCCTGTGGGAGAGCAAGGATGAGATCGCTAAGGCTCACGCCGTCGGCTCCGGTATGGATATCAACAATGCCTTCGTCACCATCGGCAATGTTCCGCTGCACCCCGGCGCTGCCAAGTACTACACCGAGATGGGTCTGAATGTAGGCTGAGCCGCAAACCATTAAGTTCCCCATATGCCTGCGGCGGGAGGAGTTCCCCTAAGCCTCCCGCCGCAGCTTTCCTCATTTATTTGCCGGGTAACAAAAGCGAACCGGCCCTATTCCATGCTGTTCCTCTTTTGTGATTCGGTAAAAATCCATATCAGAAAGGATGCTGCCCCATGAGCCATTCCCTGCACCACACCGATGCTGCCGATACCGCCAAGCTCCTGCAGGAGCTGGACCGCGACAGCAAAAGCCGCAGCTTGACCGGCGGCTATAAGACCGCCATGACGGTGCTGTTTGTTCTCTATTCCCTCACTATGATCGTTATGGCGCTGGTCGTTTCCGGCGCCACCCAGTATACCCGCCTGCCCGTTTTTGTGGGCATAACCCTCTTTGTCGGCTACCTTAAATACCCCGCCAGCAAAAGGGATGCCCTGCGGGATAACTACTTCCCCTGGTACGATGTCATCCTGGCCTTCACCTCGCTGGGCGTGTTCTTCTACTATGCCATCGAGCAGAAAAGGATCATCCAGATGGCCAACCGCATCGGCACCACCCAGATCGTTTTGGGTATCATTGGCATCCTGCTGCTGGTGGAGCTGTGCCGCCGCTCCACCGGCATTCCGCTCATCGTGGTCGCGGGGCTGTTCACCGTCTACGGCGCCTGGTGGCTCACCAATAATAACCCAAAGACCGCCCTGCGCAATCTCATCTACAACCTGTTCTATAACCTCAATTGCGGTATCTTCTCCTCCCCCATCACCGTCTGCGCCTCCTTTATCGTGCTGTTTATCATCCTCGGCTCCTTCCTGGAGAAAACCGGCATCGGCACCTTCTTTGTCGATCTGGCCAATTCCATCGCGGGCGCCAGCGTGGGCGGTCCCGCCAAGGTCGCCGTTATCTCCAGCGCGCTGGAGGGGATGTATTCCGGCTCCTCCGTCGCCAATACCGTCGGCAGCGGCAGCATCACCATCCCCACCATGAAAAAGGTGGGCTATAAGCCGGAATTTGCCGCAGCGGTGGAGGCCGCCGCTTCCACCGGCGGTCAGATCATGCCGCCCATCATGGGCGCCGCCGCCTTCCTTATGGCGGAGATCACCGGCATCCCCTATGCTTCCATCGTCGTTGCCGCCATCCTGCCCGCCGTTCTGTACTTCACCGGCATCTTCCTTATGGTGCATTTTGAGGGCAAGCGGCTGGGGCTCAAGGGCCTGCCCAAGGACTCCATCCCCCACTTCTTCCGCCTGCTGGCAAAAAGCGGCTATCTGCTCATTCCGGTCGTCATCCTCGTCATCTGCATGAACTACTACACCGCCGGGATGTCCGCCTGCTTTGCCATCCTGTTCGCCCTTATCATCAGCCTGATCGGCCGGGATAAGCGGGATCTTCTGCGCTCCGTCGGGCTGCCGCTTATCCCGCTGGCCGTCCTCGTCGTTCTGTGGCAGGTCATCAAAATCGATACCGGTACCGCTGTCTTTGTTTCGATGGTGGTCGCCGTCCTGTGCAGCTTCCTTACCCGTTCCGCCATCCTCTCCCCCCGCCTCGTTGCGGAGGGTCTGCAGGGCGGCGCCGGCAGCTCCATCGGCGTGGCGGTCGCCTGCGCCATGGCCGGCATCATCTCCGGTGTTGTTTCCATGACCGCCCTGGGCACCACGCTGGTAGCGGTCATTGTCCCCCTTGCCCAAAAGAGCATCTTCCTTGCGCTGTTCTGTACCATGCTGGCATGCATTGTGCTGGGCATGGGCGTACCCACCACCGCCAACTATGTCATCATGGCCACCATCACCGCCCCCATCCTCATTAAAATGGGCATCCCGCTGCTGGCGGCGCATATGTTCGTGTTCTACTTCGGCATCGTGGCGGATATCACCCCGCCTGTGGCATTGGCCGCCTATGCCGGCAGCGCCATCGCCCACTCCAATCCCCTTAAAACCGGCATCACCGCCACCAAGCTCGCCATCGGCGCGTTCATCATCCCCTACATCTTCGCGCTCAATCCCAGCCTGCTGTTCATTGATGTGGAGTCCGTCTGGGCGCTTATCGGCATTATGGTCACCTCGATCATCGGCATGGCGGGCATCGCCATGGGTATGACCGGCCATGTATACGCCCATGTTCCGTGGTACATGCGCATCATGCTGCTGGCCGGTGGGATCTTCCTTATTGATCCCAGTCCTGTCAGCGACCTCATCGGGCTTTTACTCATCGGCATTCCGTTTGCGTTCCAGCTGCTGCAGAACCGCAAGCTGAAAGCTACTGCCGCTGAATAATACTTGCATCAAAAGGGCAGTCCCTGCGGGAGCTGCCCCTTTTCTTATTTCTGCCGAACCCCAGCATGGGCCGCAGGCCAAGCCGCCCTCCGGGCGGCTTATGCGGG
>ENA-ORSS01001085-ORSS01001085.1-human-gut-metagenome-genome-assembly--contig:-NODE-1085-length-29735-cov-4.106166_pt1 | contig 29735 bp, 19 predicted proteins | sample MGYA00241899_ERZ509162 | MGnify/ENA primary metagenome ERZ509162 (study PRJEB26280, sample SAMEA2338641) | human gut metagenome | biome: human gut; feature: human-associated habitat; material: faeces... | reverse complement strand
AAGAAAGCCATAAAGACCGCAGCCCGCTGGGGCCATAAGGCAATAGCAATAACGGATCACGGCGTGGTACACGCCTTCCCGGATGCGGTGGCACAGGCAGACAAGCTGAAAAAGGACGGCAAGGACATAAAAATATTGCTGGGCGTCGAGGGATACCTCATGCCCGACAGCGAGCTTATAAAGCGGCCGGAGCAATACGTGGCGATAGGAGTGGTAGCATATCCCGGCGTAAAGGAGGACGACGTATTCGAGATAGCCGCGCTGCGCTTTGACGAGAGCGGCGAAAAGGAAGGCTTATCCATAATAGTCAACAGCGGCGCGGCGCTGACCGATGCCATGGCCGAGGAGACAGGGCTTACACGCGAAATGATAAACGGCGGCGTGAGCCTGAAGGACGGGCTGAAGCAGCTGTATGACTTTATAGGCGATGGAGTGAAGGTGATACACGACCCGCTGGAGCTGAACAACCTCAGGCAGCATGGCCTGCGCTTTGATATGGAGCTGGACGCGCACTGCGTAAGCACCTCCATGCTGTTTCATTACCTGCACAGGGAAAGCAAGCAGACGGATATGAGGACTGCGGCGGAGGCGCTGGGCGTGGAGCATTGCGGCGGCAGAGCTATGGAAAGGGCGAGGACTGCGGCAAAGATAATGAACGCCGTACTGTCCGAGATGACCGCAAAGGACATAGAAAAGCTGCCGCTCATAGACGCGGTTCCCAAGGAAAAGGGAAAGGGCCGCAGGCTCACCTACCATATAATCATAATGGCCAGGAACCACGAGGGCCTTATGAACCTTTACCGCCTCGTGTCATATGCTCACCTCGAGCACCTGCGCAAGGTACCGCAGATACCCAGAAGCCTTCTCAATATGCACCGTGAGGGCATTATAGTAGGCTCCGCCTGCGAGGCAGGAGAGCTGTTCCGGGCGGTGCTCAGGGGGGAGAGCGAGGAAAAGCTCATGTCCATAGCGGACATGTACGACTATCTCGAGATACAGCCCATAGGCAACAACGCCTTCCTTATGCGAAACGGTACAGTGGACACGGAGGAAGGGCTTCGCGATCTCAACCGCAGGATAGTAGCCCTGGGCGACAAGATGGGCAAGCCGGTGGTAGCCACGGGGGACGTACACTTCCTGGAGCCGGACGACGCGCTTTTCCGCAGCATAATAATGCACGCAAGAGGCTTTGACGATGCGGAGCAGCAGGCTCCTCTCTACTTCAAGACCACAGATGAGATGCTGGAGGAGTTCTCCTATCTGGGCGAGGAAAAGGCGAGGGAGGTAGTAATAACCAACCCCAACATGATAGCCGACAGCTGCGAGAGAATGAAGGCATTCCTGTCAGAAAAGGGCACCTATGCCCCCACGTTCCCCGGCGCAAACGACGAGCTGAGGAATATGGCGCTGAAGAAGGCTCACGAGATATACGGGGACGAATTGCCGGAGGTGGTGCAGAAGCGCCTTGATAAGGAACTGAATTCCATCATAGGCAACGGCTATTCCTCGCTGTACCTTATGGCACAGCGCCTTGTACACAAGTCAAACAGCGACGGGTATCTCGTCGGTTCCCGAGGCTCAGTAGGCTCTTCCTTCGTGGCCAACATGGCGGGCATAACCGAGGTAAACGCATTGCAGCCCCACTATGTCTGCCCCAACTGCCGGCACAGCGACTTCGACATAGACCGTACCAAGTATGCCTGCGGCGTGGACATGCCGGATAAGGACTGCCCCGTCTGCGGCACAAAATACAAAAAGCTCGGCTACGAGATACCCTTCGAGGTGTTCCTGGGCTTCAAGGGGGATAAAACGCCGGATATAGACCTTAACTTCTCAGGGGATTATCAGCCTGTAGCGCATAAGTACGTTGAGGTGATGTTCGGAGAGGGCCACGCCTTCCGCGCCGGCACCATATCCGGCGTAAAGGACAAGATAGCCTACGGCTACGTCCGCTCCTACTGTGAGGCAAACGGCATAAACGCCAGCAAGGACGAGATGGACCGCATGGTGCAGGGCTGTACGGGAGTTAAGAAGACTACCGGCCAGCATCCCGGCGGCATAGTCATAGTGCCAAAGGAAAACGATATAATGGAGTTCACCCCGGTGCAGTACCCGGCGGACCGCAGCGAGGGCGATACCATAACCACCCACTTCGACTTTCACGCCATGGACGACAGGCTGGTAAAGCTGGATATACTGGGCCACGATGATCCGACGGTGCTTAGAATGCTGAAGGATATTACCGGCTTGGACCCCCAGACAATACCCCTTGACGACCCTGAAACCATGAAGATATTCCGCACCAGCGAGCCTCTGGGCGTTACGCTGGACGAGCTGGACTGCGACGTGGGCAGCATAGCAATACCCGAGTTCGGCACCACCTTCGTGCGGCAGATGCTCAAGGACACACGCCCGACTACAATGGAGGAATTACTCAGAATCTCCGGACTTTCCCACGGTACCGACGTATGGCTGGGCAACGCTCAGGAGCTGGTATTGAGCGGCACCGCGACACTGTCGCAGGTAATATGCACCCGAGACGATATAATGAACTACCTTATACTCAGAGGCGGCGACCCGTCCATGTCCTTTAAGACTATGGAGAGCGTCCGCAAGGGCAGAGGCCTTACCCCTGAGATGGAGGAGCATATGCGCTCCATAGATACGCCTCAGTGGTTCATAGACTCCTGCAAAAAGATAAAGTACATGTTCCCCCGCGCCCACGCAGCGGCCTACGTCATGATGGCCTTCCGGGTGGCCTATTACAAGGTGCATATGCCCCTCGCCTTCTATTCCGTTTACTATACCGTCCGAGCGGACGCCTTTGACATAGCCCAGGCGGAGGGCGGCGCCCAGAAGGTGCTTGCCAACATAAACGCCATAAAGAAAAAAGGCAACGATGCGGATAAAAAGGAAGAAGACCTGCTGACAATACTGGAGGTGGTCTTTGAAATGAACAAGCGCGGCATAGAGCTGCTGCCTGTGGACCTGTATAAATCCAAGGCCAGCCAGTTCATAATAGAAGACGGCAAGATACGGCCGCCCTTCTCATCGGTGGCGGGCGTGGGAGCCAACGCCGCCATAGGCATAGCCGAAGGCGCAAAGGGCGGCGAGTATACCTCCATAGAAAATTTTCAGGCCCGCACCGGCGCCAACTCCGCAGTGATAAAAGCGCTTGCGGAGATAGGCTGCCTGAACGGGCTGCCCGAGACGGATCAGCTCTGCCTGTTTTAAAGAAGCCGGTATGTGCGGTGCTTTGATGCGAAATAATATGCTTGCATTATAGTGCCGCATATGGTACAATTTTGCTGTTGGTATATGGCAAGTTTGCTGTATTTTAGTTTTCAAGTAAGAGTGGGCGCGTCCTGCTCTTTTGTTTTGAATAGCGGAGGAATAGCATGAAGACCACCCAAACAGTGGAAGCTCTTCTCCGGCCGGTAGTTACAGGCATGGGCTACGAGCTGGATGAGGTAGAGTTTCAGAAGGAGCAGGGTAATTGGGTGCTCACCCTGTACATAGAGCATCAGGACGGAAGAAGCGCCACCATAGACGACTGCGAGGCGGTGAGCCGGGCCGTAGACCCCATATTGGACGAAGCAGACCCAATAGAGCAGGCATACTACCTCAGTGTGTCCTCAATAGGCATCGACAGGCCGCTCAAAAAGGATAGGGACTATCAGCGCAGCCTCGGCAGCCCCATTACAGTAAAGCTCTATGCCCCGCTCAAGGGCAAAAAGGAGTATACGGGCGAGCTTTTGTCATATACGCCCGATTCCTTCACCATAAGCGTAAAGGGCGAGGAGATGACCTTCCAGAAAAAGGACGCTTCAAAGGTGCAGCCCTATATAGACTTCAAGGCTCTGGAAAAGGACCTTGACGAATTAGAAGCAGATTTTGAAAATATAGAGACAGAAGAGGAGAATTGACAATGAACGCCGAATTCATAGAGGCACTGAATGCCATAGAGAAAGAGCGCGGGATAAGCAAGGATATACTGATAGACGCATTTGAATCCGCATTGATAGCGGCATACAAGCGCAACTACGGCGCAGTGGGAAACGTCCGCGCCACAGTGGATAGGGATACGGGCGAGGTGCAGATATTCGCCTCCAAGACCGTCACCGAGACGGTGGAAAACCCCTATGCGGAGATATCTCTTGCCGAGGCGAAGAAGATCAATTCCCTCTATGAAGTGGGCGACGTTCTGGAGGAGGAGGTAGACCCCCGCAAGTTCGGCCGCATAGCGGCCCAGACCGCCAAGCAGGTGGTGGTTCAGCGTATTCGCGAGGCCGAGCGCGGCGTCATATTCGATGAATTCGTAGAGAAGGAAAACGAGGTGCTTACCGCCATAGTCCAGCGGGTAGAGAAGAACGGCATCTATGTAGAGCTGGGCAAGACAGACGGCTTCCTTGCCGCCTCCGAGACCATAGCGGGGGAGACTTATAACACCAGCGACAGGCTGAAGGTTTACGTCCTTGAGGTGCGTAAGACCAACAAGGGCCCGCAGGTAATAGTTTCCCGTACCCACCCCGGCCTTGTTAAGAGGCTTTTCGAGCTGGAGGTTCCCGAGATACAGACCGGCATAGTCCAGATAAAGTCCATAGCGCGGGAGGCGGGCTTCCGCACCAAGGTGGCCGTTTATTCTTCCGACCCTCAGGTGGACGCCGTGGGCGCCTGCGTGGGCCAGAAGGGGATAAGGGTAGAGCGCATAGTAAACGAGCTGCATAACGAAAAGATAGATATAATAGAGTGGGATCCCGATCCGGCAGTATATATTGCCAAGTCCCTTAGTCCTGCCCGTGTTATGATGGTATACATCAACGAGGCGGAAAAGGCCGCAAAGGTGATAGTGCCAGACAATCAGCTTTCACTTGCTATCGGCAAGGAAGGCCAGAACGTCCGCCTTGCCGCCAAGCTCACAGGCTGGAAGATAGACATAAAGAGCCAGAGCCAGGCCGAGGAGGACATGGATATAGCCGACGCCGACAGCGAGGCGGACGGCGGCTTCGAGGAATAGTTTTGGAGGATCAGCAATGCCTGCTAAGAAGGTGCCTATGAGAATGTGCGTGGGCTGCCGCGAGATGAAGCCAAAGAAGGAGCTGCTGCGCATAGTTCGCTCTCCCGAGGGCGAAATAAGCGTGGACCGCACCGGCAAGGTCTCCGGCCGCGGCGCGTACATATGCGCCAACGCGGAGTGCCTGAACAGGGCCCGCAAAATAAAAGCGCTGGAAAGGGCGCTGGAGCACGGAATAGAGGACGAGGTTTTTTCAAGGCTCGCTTCTGAGATAACCGGCGATGCAGAATGACCGTCTGCGTACAGCTCTGGGCTTTGCGGCCAAGGCCGGGAAGTGCATATCAGGCGACTTTGGCGCGGAAAGGGCCGTTAAGGACAAAAAAGCCCTCATAATAGCTCTGGATAACGGCGTGTCCGCCGCAACGCGGGAGCGCTACGAGGGAATGTGCCAAAGAGCCGGCATACCCTGCGTGTATCTCGAAGACCTTGGCAGGGCGATAGGAAAGGATAACCGCATGATAGCTGCGGTGACAGAGGCGGGCTTTGCCCGTATGATAGAAGAGACGTATAAGACTTCACAGCAAAAGTAACATACCGGGGGGTAATATCTATGGCAAACAAGACAATGGATTCCGCACGGGAATTTGAAACCCAGGCAAAGGAGCTTCTGGAACGAGTAAAGCGAATGCAGAACGATCTGGGGGCGGCCCTTCAGTCCGTAAAGCGGGCGGAAAGCGAGCTTATAGATAAAGAAAAGCGCGCCGAAAAGGAACGCATGGAAAAAGAAAGGGCAGAGAGACTCCGAGAGGTCCTCACCAGCGAGGGCGACCTTGCCTTCCACGTAGGCGACGACAGGGCGGAGGAGCAGCCAGCCCCGGCAGAGAGCAAGAGCGAAGTAAATGAGAAGCCGAAGCCGGAGCCGGTGAAGGAGCAGAAGACGGAGGAAAGCGTACAGGCCAAGGCGGAGGAAAGCGTACAGGCAAAGGCGGAGGAACCTGCAATGGCGGATAGGAAGCCTGAAGAAAAGCCCGAGACAAAGGCGAAACCCGCACCGGCAAATAAGCCTGTACAGCAGCAGCGCCCGGCCTATGAGCGCAGGGAACCTCAGCGCAGAGAGGACGGCAGGCAGCAGAAGCCGCGCACTGACAGGCCGCAGCGGCCCGCAGACCGCCCGGAGCGCACAGACAGACCTCAGCAGCGCCCCGTACAGGGAGGCTACCAGCCTAAGCCGGCGGCCCGCACCATGGAATCCGCTGCGCCTTCCGTAAGGGATCAGGGCAAGAACCGAAGCCAGAAACCCCAGACCAGAGATGAGGAGCGCAAGGCGCCAAAGAATAAGAAAACCATTATGAAGGAAAACACCAGAGCAGCAGGCAGCTGGGACGACGACGCCCCAATGAGCCGCAAGCAGAAGCGCAAGCAGCAGGCGTTACATAAGCCGGAGCCGGTAAAGATCGACAAGGCCGTGCTGACTACCGAGACCATAACCGTAAAGGATCTTTCCGAAAAAATAGGCAAGCCTGTGGCCGAGATCATCAAAAAGCTGTTTATACTCGGCATAATGGCTACCATCAATCAGGAGATAGACTACGACACCTGCTCGCTCATCGCCGCCGATTACGGCATAGAGCTGGAGCTCAACATAGCCAAGACCGCCGAGGACGTGCTCAACGAGAGCGTTGAAGAGGCGGATTCCGAGGAGAACCTCGTACCACGCCCGCCGGTAGTTACCATAATGGGCCATGTAGACCACGGCAAGACCTCGCTGCTTGACGCCTTCCGTGAAAGCAGCATAACCGCAGGCGAGGCAGGCGGCATAACGCAGCATATAGGCGCGTATACCGTATCCTGCAAGGGGCGCACCATAACCTTCATAGATACCCCGGGCCATGAGGCGTTCACCTCCATGCGCGCCCGCGGAGCCCAGGTTACGGATATAGTAATACTGGTTGTGGCGGCGGACGACGGCATCATGCCGCAGACCATCGAGGCCATAAACCACGCCAAGGCGGCGAACGTTCCTATAATCGTCGCTATCAACAAGATAGATAAGGACACCGCCAACCCGGATCGGGTAATACAGCAGCTCACCGAGTACGGCCTCGTAGCCGAAGAGTGGGGCGGCGATACCATATGTGTGCCCGTTTCCGCGAAGAAGCGCATCAATCTGGATACGCTGCTTGAAATGGTACTGCTTCAGGCGGATGTTCTGGAGCTTAAGGCAAATCCCGACAGGGCGGCCCGTGGCACCATAATAGAGGCAGAGCTGGACAAGGGCCGCGGCCCTGTGGCTACCGTACTGGTACAGAACGGCACCCTCAAGATAGGCGATCCCATAGTTGCAGGCACAGCCTTCGGCCGCGTCCGCGCAATGATGGACGACAAGGGCCGCAGGGTGACCTCAGCCGGGCCAAGCCAGCCGGTAGAGGTACTGGGCTTTGGCGAGGTGCCCTCCGCAGGCGATGTAATGAACGTTGCGGAAGTAGATAAACTGTCCCGGCAGGTAGCAGAGGAGCGCCGCGATAAGCTCAAGGCGGAGCAGATACGCAATATGTCCAAGGTATCCCTGGACGATCTGTTCAGCCAGATAGAGGCGGGCAACGTCAAGGATCTGAACATAATAGTAAAGGCAGACGTGCAGGGCACGGTAGAGGCCATAAAGCAGGCATTGGAGAAGCTCTCCAACGACGAGGTAAGGGTGCGCTGCATACACGGCGGCGTAGGCGCCATAACCGGCTCGGATATAGTGTTCGCCTCCGCCTCCAACGCGCTGGTGATAGGCTTTAACGTGCGCCCGGACGCCACGGCTCGCGAGGCCGCAGAACGCGAAAAGGTGGATGTGCGTACATACAGCGTCATCTACAACGTGATCGAGGATGTCGAGAACGCCATGAAGGGCCTGTTCGCACCCGTATACAAGGAGGTCGCTCTGGGTACTGCGGAGGTACGCAATACCTTCAAGGTGTCAGGCGTCGGCACTATTGCGGGCGCATACGTCAAGGATGGCAAGATCACCCGCTCCGCTCAGGTGCGCGTAGTTCGCGGCGGCATAGTGCTTCACGACGGCAAGATAGCCTCCCTCAAGCGCTTTAAGGACGACGTCAAGGAAGTGGCGTCGGGCTATGAATGCGGTATCGGAATAGAGAACTACAACGATATCCGCGAGGGCGACATGATAGAGGCCTACACCATGGAGCAGATAGAAAGATAATCAGGAGAGGCAGAAAAGATGTCCATTCGTTATGAAAGAATGAATGAGGAGATAAAGAAGACCATCAGTGAAATCATAAAAGACATGAAGGATCCTCGAGTCTCCGATATGACCACCATAATGTCAGTGGACGTGACCAACGACCTGAAGCAGGCCAAGGTGCTGGTAAGCGTTTACGACAAGGACGACGAGGTACGCAGGGATACGGTGGAAGCCCTCAACCACGGCAGTGGCTTTATAACCCGTGAACTGGGCAAGCGCATGCAGCTGTGCGCCCTGCCAAAGCTGAACTTCAAGCTGGACAACTCCATTGAGTACAGCGTGCATATTTCAGAGATTATCGACAGTCTGCACAAAAACGAAAAGTAGCTTGCTCTGGGCGGTGATGTGAAGCGTCATCGCCCGATTTTTTAGGAGGGAAGGCTTATGAAGGGCAGCATGGAGGAGATACTCCGCTTTGTAGAACAAAACGACGCTTTCAGCATAATATCCCACGTAGCGCCGGATGGGGATACCATCGGTTCGGGAACGGCACTGTCAAGGATACTGCGCAGGCTGGGCAAGCGTACGGAAAACGTATGCTGCGACCAAGTACCCGACGCGTATAAGTTCATACCGGGTGCTGAAGAGATACTGCTGCCGGAGGATGCCCGGGGCTTCGATGCGGTAATAGCGGTAGACTGCGCAGATAAGGGCAGGCTGGGCAGTGCCGAGGGTATATTCGACAGGGCGGGCGTGACGGCCAATATAGACCATCACGGCACCAACGCCACGTATGCCGATAATAATATGATTGAGGAGACTGCCGCCTGCGCAGAGCTTATATACAGGCTTGGCAGGGCGCTGGGGGCGGAGATAGACGCGGCGACGGCTAATTGCCTCTTTGCCGCCCTCGTGACGGATACCGGCTCCTTTGCCTATTCCAACGTAACGAAGGACACTATGACCATAGCTGGCGAGCTTATTGCGTCAGGCGCTGATAATTCTCTCATAAACAGGCTGGTATATCACAACGAGCCGGCAGGCAAGGTGAAGATGCACGCTTACGCGCTGGAGAGGCTGCATTTATATTCCGAAGGGCGCATAGCCACAGCAATGCTTACGGAAAGTGAGATGGATCCCTTTGGCCCCGAGGCGTATACCGAGGGAATAGCCGAAAAGCTTCGGGATATAGATACGGTGGAGATAGCGGCGTTCCTCAGGCAGAAGGGAAAGGACGTAAAGGTAAGCCTTAGAGCTAAGAAATACGCCGACGTGGCGCGTATCGCCGCCTCAAAAAATGGGGGCGGCCATCCCAGGGCAGCGGGCTATACGGAATACGGCATGACCGCGGCCGAGGCGGAAAAAATCGCGGTGCAGCTTGCCGAAAAGGAGCTTCAAGCATGCTGGAAGGAGTAGTAAACGTATTAAAACCGCCGGGAATGAGCTCCAGTGACGTGGTGACGGACATCCGGCATATATTCAACATGAAGCGGGTAGGCCATACGGGCACACTGGATCCCGGCGCAGCTGGCGTGCTGCCCATATGCATAGGCCGGGCGACGAGGCTTTTTGATTACCTTGTGGACAAAGAAAAGGAGTACATAGGCGAGATAACCTTCGGTATAGCTACGGATACCCAGGACTCCTACGGCGCGCCGGAAGGACGCTCCGATGCTGTAGTTACCGGGGAGATGCTCATGGAGGCGCTGCCCAAATTCACGGGCCGCCAGAAGCAGACCGCGCCTCTGTATTCGGCCCTTTCGGTGGACGGAAAGAAGATGTACAAGCTTGCCCGGCAGGGCGTTGAGGTGGAGCGCAAGGTTAGGGATATAAACGTGCCGGAGCTTTCGTTCATATCACAGACCGGCTGCAACAGATATCTCGTAAAGATCGTCTGCTCCAAGGGCACCTACGTGCGCACGCTCTGCCACGACATAGGCGGGAGCATGGGGGTTCCTGCCCACATGTCCTTCCTGCTGCGCACACGCTCCGGGGCGTTTGAGCTGGACGGCAGCTTTACAATAGACGAGCTGAAGGAGCTTAAAGAAAAGGACGAGCTTTATAAGGCGGTCATACCCATGGAGCAGGCGCTTATGCATATAGGCGAAGCCCGAATGACCCTGAACAAAAAAGGCGAACGGTTCCTGACTCATGGCGCGGAGGTGGTCTGTCCCGGCATAGAAGAACTGCCAAAGGATACCCCTCTCAGGGCATACTGCAACGGCAAATTTTTAGGAATAGCCAAATCAAACGGCGAGGCGGTGCATATATGCACCTTCCTCGGTCAGGAAGAAGAATGAATAAAACGGCCATAGCTTTCGGCACCTTTGACGGGGTACACAGGGGGCATCAGGAGATAATAAACGCCATGCTCACGGCGGCGGAAGGGAGAGGGCTCGACCCGCTTATATACACCTTTTCCAACCATCCGGCGGGGCTTTTCGGCAAGTCCTTTTCCATGATAATGACGGACGGGGAGCGCATAGCCGCCCTGAAAGGCTTCGCCCCCGTTGCGGCGGAAAGGCTGGACAGGCAGTTCGCGGCGACGGAGCCGGAGGACTTCGTTCGGCACATGGCGGAAAAATACCGCATGGGCGCAGCCGTCGCGGGCTTCAACTATACCTTCGGCAGCAGGGGGGCGGGGAACATGGATACGCTCCGCCGCCTTGGGGGGAAATACGGCTTTGAGGTATACGAGATACCCGCGCTGATGTACGGCGGGGAGCCGGTATCCAGCACCCGGATACGGGCCTGCATAGAGCGCGGCGACATAGCCGGCGCAAACGCCATGCTGGGCCATGAGCTTGAGCTTAGCTGCAAGGAAACGTCGCAAAACGGACACGCTGTGCTTAAAGTGGCTGATGGGCTCGTGCTGCCAGCCCCCGGGAGGTACATTACGGAGGCAGAGGGAAGGCGACTCGTATGCGGCGTTTTGCCCGGTGGCAGCATCGAGCCGGAGGAACCCTTTGGGGAGCCTAAAAAGCTGCGGTTTATAGGCAGGATAGGCTGAAAAAGCTATTTACAACGCATTGACGCTGTGGTAAAATAAAAAGACCTTGAACCGGGGGCTGTGTTTTCCGCATCTCCAAGCGCAATACTCGGTTTCCGGCGATTTATAAAAAATATGGAGGAAGTAAAAATGACCAAAGCTGAAATCATCGCCAAGTACGCGATTCACGAGGGCGACACCGGTTCCCCCGAGGTGCAGATCGCTCTGCTGACTGAGCGCATCAACCACCTGAACGAGCACCTCAAGGAAAACAAGAACGACCACCATTCCCGCCGTGGCCTGCTCAAGATGGTCGGCCGCCGCCGCGGCCTTCAGAACTACCTTAAAAAGACCGACATCGAGCGCTACCGCAAGATATGCGCCGAGCTTGGCCTGCGCAAGTAATTGAGTGAGCATAAGAGCAGCCTTTAAGGCTGCTCTTTTCTTATTCGGCACAGCATCTTGCGCCGCATTGCGGGAAAGGGCACGATTCGCCGAATTATTTATATTTTATTCACAGATTAGCTTTGGTATATTCATACGCAAAGGGGTATAATATCCTTAGAAAAGAAGCTGGCAAAGCAAAAAGCGAGGGAGGGCTTTTTATGAAGAAAAGATTATTTGCCATTATGTTGGCTCTGGCCATGCTGCTGGCCGCAGTGCCTGCGCTGGCGGAGGAAGGAGACGGTGGAAAAGATCAGACGGTTGAGAGCATAAAGAAAGTATGTACTAAATGCAATGTCGAAGTAGATAAGGTGAACGAAGAAGGTCTTTGCGAAAAGTGCGTTTCGAACTTAAAGCAGGACAATACGCAGCAGAAAATGATAACCAGTTTTAAAACGCTGAACGAGGACGATACTGAAGGCGGCGCGAATGGCGACAGCACCGGCAGTAGCGGAGACAACACCGACGATAATACCGGCGGCAACCCTGACAATAATGCCGGAAACACCGACAACAACGGCGGCAATACCGGCGGTGCTACTGGTGGCGAGCAGAAACCGTGTGAGCATGAATGGACTTATCAGGACGCCCAGAGTAATGATAGTACCAATTACTGTTACAAACATAAAAAAACTTGTTCCAAGTGCCCAGCAGAAGAATGGGAAAGCCATGTATGGAATAGGGCGAATCAGAAAATGGTTAAAGAATCTACCTGTACCGAGCCAGGTAAAGATGAATTACCCTGTACATTATGTTCTCATGTGACTTATGTTTCAAGAGAACTTAAGCCGCACACAAAGGATAACGGAAAAGTAATTAAACCGGCTACATGTACTGAAAAGGGGACAATGAAATATAATTGTACGGTGTGCGGTAATGAACTCCTAGAAGAAATCCCCGCCCTTGGTCATAGCTACGGTTCACCCAGCTGGAGCTGGTGCGGATTTACCTCCGCAAGTGCAATATTTACCTGCACCCGCAACTGCGGACATAGCGAAACCGAAACGGCAAGCATAGTAAGAAAAAGTATAAATAACTGCGGCTACTATACATATACCGCGACCGTGAAATTTAACGGCAAGACCTATACCGACACGAGGACGGATTACAGCTGCCGTCCCGACTGGTACTATGACCCCTGCTACTACAACAACCCCTGCGGCCATTGGGGCTGCGGCAACGTATGCACCCGCTACAGCAACTGCGTACCCTGCCGGGATTACAGGACTACCTTCCGCGTAGGCGGGTACAATTGTCTGGCTACACCTAAGACAGGCGATGTGTCCGTAATAGGCATGGCGCTGATATCCCTCGCGGGCGTCGGCGCTGCCATAATGGGTAAGAAGCGCAAATAAAAACAGACGACTTTAAAGGCCCGTCCTAAAAGGATGGGCCTTTTTCTTGTTGCTATATGCCGGCAAATAATGTATAATAAATTGGTTTATAATAAGAGAGTATGAAAAGGAGCATGAACATGCAAGGCAAGACATTCACAATGGAGCTCGCTGGAAAGACCCTTACCATCGAAACCGGTAAGTACTGCGAGCAGGCAGGCGGGAGCGCATTCGTCCGCATGGGCGATGCCGTGGTTATGGTCAATGCAACGGTGGCCAAGCAGCCCCGGGACGGCGTAGATTTCCTTCCCCTGTCCATCGAATTCGAAGAAAAGATGTACTCCGTGGGCAAGATACCCGGCGGTTACATAAAGCGCGAGGGCCGTCCCTCTGAAAAGGCCATACTGTGCAGCCGCCTTATCGACCGTCCCCTCCGTCCCCTGTTTCCCAAGGGCTTTTACAACGACATTCAGGTAATAGCTACCGTACTGTCAATGGATCCCGACGTCCAGCCCGAGATACTGGGCATGATAGGCTCTTCCGCGGCTCTGGCCATGAGCGAAGCCCCCTTTGCAGGCCCTACCGGCGCTGTGGCGGTAGGCATGGTAGACGGCAGGTATATCATCAATCCCACCCTGGAGGAGAGGCATAAGAGCAAGCTGAACCTTACAGTTGCAGGTACCAAGGACGCTGTCATGATGGTGGAGGCCGGCGCAAATGAGCTTTCCGAAAAGGAAATGCTTGACGCCATACTGACGGCTCACGAGGAAGTAAAGAAGATAGTGGCCTTTATCGAGGGCATAGCGGCGGAGTGCGGCAAGCCCAAGATGGAAGTCAACATATATCATCCCGACGAAGCCTTCACTGAGCTGGTACGCGAGTACGCAAGAGACAAGGTGGAGTGGCAGCTTGACACCTTTGAGCGCAAGGTACGCGAGGAGCGCAGCGAGCAGGTAAAGCAGGAGGTCATCGAGCACTTCGCAGAGGAATATCCCGATTCCGCCGGCGATATAGACATGATACTCTACAACCTTACTAAGGAAATCGTAAGGGATAAGATAATCAACCGCAAGATCCGCCCCGACGGACGCGCACAGGACGAGATCCGCCCCATCTGGAGCGAGGTGGGCATACTGCCCCGCGTACACGGCAGCGGCGTATTCACCCGGGGTCAGACTCAGGTAATGACCATAGCCACCCTTGCGCCCCTTTCCGAGGGACAGGAGCTGGACGGCATTGATGACGTCACCTTCAAGCGTTACATGCATCAGTACAACATGCCTCCCTACAGCGTGGGCGAAGTACGCCGTGTCGGCAGCCCCGGCAGGCGTGAGATAGGCCACGGCGCACTGGCTGAGCGCGCTCTGGTACCCATGCTCCCCTCCGAGGAGGAATTCCCCTATGCCATGCGCCTGGTCTCCGAGGTAATAAGCTCCAACGGTTCCACCTCACAGGCCTCAATCTGCGCCAGCACTCTTGCGCTTATGGACGCTGGCGTCCCCATAAAGAAGCCCGTAGCAGGCGTTGCGATGGGTCTCATCAAGGACGATTCCACCGGCAATATCGCCGTATTGACCGACATACAGGGTCTTGAGGACTTCCTTGGCGATATGGACTTTAAGGTAGCCGGCACCCGCGAGGGCATCACTGCCATTCAGATGGATATAAAAATCAAGGGCATAGATGAGCAGATACTTACCCGCGCCCTTGAGCAGGCACGCAGGGGCCGTCTGTTCATACTGGACAAGATGGCAGAGACCATCAAGGAGCCCAGGGCAGACCTGTCCCCCTATGCTCCTCGCATCATGCAGTTCAGCATACACCCCGATAAGATACGCGAGGTAATCGGATCCGGCGGAAAGACCATAAACGGCATAATCGCAGCGACCGGCGTAAAGATCGACCTTGAGGATGACGGCCGGGTATTTATCGCCTCCCCCGATGCTGAAGCCGCAGCCGCCGCCAAGCGCATGATAGACGATATCTGCCGCGATATAGAAGTCGGCGGCGTGTTCCTCGGCAAGGTAGTGAACATACTGCCCATAGGCGCACAAGTAGAACTCAAGCCTGGTAAGAAGGGCCTGGTGCACATCAGCCGCCTGGCAAATCACAGGGTAGAGAAGGTTGAGGACGAGGTTCAGATAGGAGACGAGATACTGGTACGAGTCATAGCGATCAAGCCCGATGGCAAGATCGACCTTACCCGCAAGGAGCTCCTGCCCGACGCGAAGAAATAATAAAACAGCTTGTGTGTGCGGGCGGATATTATTCCGCCCGCATGTTGATTTTTAAGGCGTATGTTCTTAAACTGCCTGTACCCTCATAGATTGTCTACATGGGGGGTACGGGGCATATGCGCAGAAAACTCAGCTTTTTAAGCGGATTGTTGACAAATATTTTCCTTGCGGCGTTGATAATAGCGATGTATCATGCTACACAGCCAGGCGGCGTGCTGCCGGTTTCGGCGCCTCAGTATCGTGGCAGCGGCGAAAGGGCTGCATTGCAGTTCGCGGTGAGGTGGAAGGCGCCAGCCATACCGGATATATTGGATATACTAAAAGATAAAAGCGTCAAGGCTACGTTTGCCGTAAGCGGAGAATGGGCTGAAAACAATCCCGCGCTGCTTATGCGCATGGCCGCAGAAGGCCACGAGATAGCCTCCATGGGGTATTATCCCGACATGGATGGCAGAATAGGCTGGACCGTAAAAGACGTGAGGAGGGCCAACGAGGCGGTAAAGAAGATATGCGGCGCAGAGCCTGCGATATACTACGAAGGCTCGCGCAATACCGTAACATCTACGCTGGCAGCAAAAAAACTGAAATTAACAGCGGTATCCTCGACAATAGACCTGCTGACGGCCAAGGGCACTGCCGCGGACATACTTTCCCGCCTGCCTGAAAAGCCTATTGAGGGAAGCATAATATTGCTTCGGCCTACGGCGGCCTGTAAGGAGGCGCTGGGCGGCATAATAAATGCGATAGAAGAGAAAGGAATTGGGCTTACATGCACAGGCGATGTGCTGGGCCTATCGGAATAGGGCAAAAGGTGATAGTAAGAGAAACGCTTCCAAACGGTGTAAAGCTCATAGCTCAGGAGATGACCGGATTCCGCTCGGTATCCATGGCGGTATGGATACAGGCTGGTTCGGTGTATGAAACAGGCGCCGAATCCGGCATATCCCACTTTATAGAGCACATGGTGTTCAAGGGGACGAAAAGCCGCAGCGCATCTGACATAGCGGCGGAGATGGACGCGGTGGGCGGCAGCATAAACGCCTACACCGCCAAGGAATGCACCTGCTTTTATGCTAAGGTGCTGGGTGAAAACATCGACCTTGCGGCGGACATGCTGAGCGACATAGCCTGCTGCCCAAGCCTTGATCCTGCGGATATCGAGCGGGAAAAGGGCGTCGTGTGCGAGGAGATACTCATGCTGGAGGATGATCCGGAGGACCTTGCCCACGAGACGCTGAGCGCCGTCATATACGGGGACAGCCCTCTTGCAAGGCCAATACTGGGCACACAGGACACAGTACGGGCATTTACGAGAGATGATATACTTTCATATATGGACAAGCGGTACATACCACAGAACATGGTGGTGTCCTGTGCGGGCAACTTTAAGATGGAGGAGCTGCGAGCCGCGGTGAACAAGCGCTTTGACAGGCGGGGCCGGGGCGACAGCTACGTACCCCCAAAGAACCAGCTCATAAAGGAAAAACGCTTCAGGGCGGTGGAAAAGGACATAGAGCAGGTGCATATATGCCTGGGCTTCCCCGGGTTCCCAGGGGATACCGAGGAGCAGTTTGCGCTGCTGGTGCTCAATAACGCCCTTGGGGGCAGCATGAGCTCCAGGCTGTTCCAAAAGATACGCGAGGAGCACGGAATGGCGTATTCCGTGTACTCATACCCCACGAGCTATTCCGATACCGGCTATTTCACCCTCTATGCCGGCACCGGGGAAAAGCAAGCCGCCAAGGTGGTGGAGCTTATGCTCAGGGAGATAGATTCCGTCAAGAAGGACGGCATAACCAAAGAAGAATTCGCCCGTAGCAAGCAGCAGCTGAAAGGCAATTATCTCTTAGGCCTTGAGAGCACTGCTTCCCGCAGCAGCTCTTTGGGACGCGGCGAGCTAAGAGGAAGGATATACACCGATGAGGAGCTTATTCGCCGCATTGAGGGCGTTACCATGGAAAGCGTCCAAGACATCATTCCAAGAGTACTGGACACAGAAAGAATGGCGGGAGCATTCGTTGGCAGGGTAAACAAGAGGGAAACCGAAGTAAAGAGGATATTCGAGACGGCGTAAGCCGTATATAAAAGGAGCGCAGATGGCGAGGAGAAGAAAAGTAAGGTTCAGCGGAAGGTTTTACCTTACCATGCTGGTGCTGCTGGGCATAGTGGTGGCTCTGGTGCTGATAATACCCAGCGGCGGGGGCGGTACGCTCAGAAACGCCACTATGGAGGCAAAGCTGATGCCGGAGACCGTAATAATACGCAATGAGAGCACCGTAGCGGTGGACAAGTTCGATATGGTGGATCACCTTGTGGACGAGGGCGCCAGCGTAAATGCCGAGGTGCCTGTGGCTACGGTGTACAAATGGGGATACAGCAGCGAGCTTGCCCAGTCCCTCGTTACAATACAGCAGAAGATATACGAAAAGCAGCTTTCGATATTGGACGGAATAGAGTCCACCGAGCTTACCTCGGTAAACGGTCAGATAGCCGAGCTTAAAAGCAAGATAGCCTCCAACGTGTCAGAGGGCGGCGATGATGATCTGCTTGAGCTTGAGCGCAGCATGAAGGAGCTGCTGAACCAGCGTACCGTATACCTGAAAAATTCCGTACAGGCGGATGTTGAGCTGAATTCCCTCTATTCCGAGGAAACGGCGAAGCTGGCCCAGATAGCCGAGTACACCAGCACTGTGAACGCCAAGATGACCGGCCTCGTGAGCTTTTATTTCGATGGCTATGAGCTGGTGCTCAATGGCGAAAAGCTGGACGTGGTAAGCGCAGACGTCATAAAGAAGATAATCAACGGCGAAAGCGGCGTCAACGCCGCCACAAGCGAAAGCCTTCTGTTCAGGCTGGTAGATCCAAACAAATGGTACGCCGCATTCATAACCTCACCCTCAGAGGGAGCCAGCCTTATGGGTGGGCAGACATATACCGTGACCTTCGAGGGCATGAATGACGTAACATACACGGCTACCGCACTGGAGCCTGTGGTGTGTGACGGCGGCATAGTCAATATGCTGGAGTTTACCGAAAACATAGGCGAGCTGCTCAGCATTCGCGTGATCAAAGCTACGGTGACGGCCCAGCTTGCCGGCCTTGAGATGAATGCCGCTGCGGTAAAATCCAAAAACGGCGAGAGCTACATAACCACAAGCACCGGCGATGTGCCGGTGACGGTGATAGCCCTAAACGGCGACAAGGCGCTGATAACGGGCGATGGTCTCGTAGAAGGCATGAGGTATAAAAAGTAGCGGTATAAGCGGCAAAGACCGAAAGGATGGTGGCGTATTTTGAGCATAAGGGACAATTACCTGACGGTGATGGAAAACATCGCGGCAGCCTGCGCTCAGTGTGGGCGAGGCGAAGGCGAAGTGAAACTCATAACCGTTACAAAATTTGTAGATACGGGGCGCATAGCCGAGGCGGTTGCCGCGGGCGCGCGCCATGTGGGCGAAAACAGGGCGCAGGAGTTCAGGGACAAGCTGGATTTTTTCAAGGAAAACGGCCTTGATGCGCATTTGATTGGACAATTGCAGACCAATAAGGTAAAATATGTAATAGGCAATGCAAGCCTTATACAGTCTGTGGACAGGCTGGAGCTTGCCAAAGAGATAAGCCGCCTTGCCGTAAAGGCGGGAATAACCCAGAATGTGCTTGCCGAGGTGAACATCGGCGGCGAGGCTCAGAAGGGCGGAATAGCTCCGGACGAGCTTAAGGACTTACTTTCGATAATTTCCGAGCTGCCCGGCATAAGGGTGAAGGGACTCATGTGCGTGCCCCCTGCTGTGGGAGAGGAGGAGGCGCGAAGGTACTTTGCCTCTATGAGAAGGCTATTTGAGGATATCGCATCGGCGGGTATTCCCGGCGTGGATATGCGGGAGCTTTCAATGGGCATGAGCGGGGATTATAAATCGGCCATAAAGGAAGGCGCTACCATGGTACGGGTGGGAACGGCCATATTCGGCGCAAGACCGGCGGCTGTGGCGAGGGCGTAGAGACAGAGAGCCCCGAGCCTGACAATTATCACAGTGTTTTTCTCCAAGCGCCAATTAAACAATCTATTTTATTTAATTGAATGGAGGACAACATGGCAGGAATTCTTAACAAACTGATGGACTTTATCGGCATCGAGGATGTGGACGATGAAGGGTACAACGAAGATTACTTCAACGATGAGCAGCAGTCTATGGCTGAGGACAACGTAGTCAGCCTCGGCAACCGCGGCAGGAGAAAGACCGCCGCCAGCAATAACGTGGTAAGCCTTCCCACGGCGGCGCCCATGAAGATGGTGGTGTATCATCCCGTAAGCTATGAGGATACCCAGAACATCATCGACAACCTTAAGAGCCGCAAACCCGTTATCGTCAATATGGAAGAGCTTGAGATCGACTGCGCACAGCGCATACTGGACTTCATGGCGGGCGCTATCTATGCACTCGATGGAACCATCTACAAGATCTCCCGCGGTATATTCGTCGTAGCTCCCACCAACTATGACGTTATCGGCAACGATGACCGTACCGACGTTGACGTGATCTGATAAAGGCTCGCATTTCAGACTGTGCGGGGGTTATCCCCGCACAGGGCTGCAATTGCAAAACTCAGAGGTAGCATGAAGAAGAGCGATATAATAGAAAAACAATTCAACAGGGCCTTTTGGGGCTACGATATAGTCGAGGTGGACCAGTTCCTTGACGAGATAGTTAAAGAGCTGGAGCACATGGAGCAGGAGAACAAGCTCCTTGAACTGCGCAACCAGATGCTTCTCGACCGCATGGCGCGGGACGGAGTATCCCTTAGCGAGGAAGATAAAAAGTAACAGAAAAAGCACAACTACGAATAAACGGCCGGCACTGTCCGGCTTTTTGTATGTTAATTTTTAAGCCCCCTGCCAATACTAAAAGGACCATGCAAAACACAGGGAGGCTACAATGCTGCCAAACAGGACATATAACGAATTAAACGAGAGCTGCTTTTCACAGACCGAGCTAAGCGAGGAGGCGAAGCTTCGTGCGGGCCTTTCCGCCAGAAAAAACAGGCGAAGCTCGCTTCAGCTCACCGCCGACAGGAAGGCGCTTATTGCCATATACAAAAAAATGCAGGAAAGGGAGGAGCAATGGGGCGCCCTCGAAGCATTGTTTCGCGATTTTTATATAGTTGAGCGAGTATTGAACGACTGCGATGAAAGGCCCAAGCGCCTGCCGGTGCTGCTGCACGGCAGCCATGCGGGACTCCCGCGGATATACGATATAGCCGCCTGCATGGCCGGCAGACGGGACGGACGTATAGACGAGGCTACGGTATACGCCTTCATGGAGGCGTATCAGAGCGTAACGCCGCTGACGATGGCAGAGGTGGCGGAGCTGCCCAACATGCTTAATGCGGCGCTGGTAAAGCTGCTTACGCTGGAATGCGAAAGAGCCTTAGAGGCGGAGAATTCCATGGAAACAGCAAAAAGCGCGGCTGCCCAGCTGGAGAGGATAAAGGAACGGGCGCGGCGGGAGGCGATTATAGACAGGCTGAGTCTCGGGGAGGATCCGGTGCTGTGCGAATGCCTGTATGGAATGATGAAGGAGCACGACGAAGGGATAGCGGAGCTGATAAACGCAAAGCTGCAGCTGGAGGATAAGAGCATAGACGGGCTTTGCGCCAAGGCGGCGGCGATGCGGCGGCGCAGCACTCAGCGGGCGGATAACGTCATAAGGAGCCTCAGATGCATAGGCGGTATGGAATGGAATAAAGCCTTTGAGGACCTGAGCGTTACCGACAGGGAGCTAAGACGGGATCCGGTATACGGCAAGATGGACGGACGCAGCAGAAGCTACTACCGCGCCTCTGTGGAAAGGCTTTCGATGCGGCTGGGGGCTGCGGAGCAGGTTATAGCCCGGCAGGCAGTGCGCCTTGCCCAGAGCGGAGAAGGAAAAGAGGGTCAGGCGGGTTGGTATCTGTTTATGGAGGGCAGGGAACGGCTTTATAACGTACTCAGGCCAGACCTGCGCTTCAAGAAAAGCAGCGAGGACAAAAAGCTCTGGAAATTCGAGATTTTCAATATAACCCTTGCCCTGCTCCTCGTATGGCTTGGAGCAACGGCGGGCATAGCGCCGCTGATACTGGCCATTATTCCCGCGTGGACGGTGGCATCGGGCATAAGCGTAAGGCTGTGGCTGAGGTTCAGCCCGCGCCGGGTGATACCCAGAATTGCGGAGAAGAACCTTACCGGCGGCAATAAGACTCTTATAGTGATACCTGCGCTTGTGACAGACGAAAAGGGCCTGAGGGCAGTATTTGAGCACATTGAGAACCATTATCTCGCCACCAGACTCAAGGGCTGCTATTACGCCGTACTGGGGGATTTTAAGGACGGCCCAAAGGAGCGCGAACAGGGTGAGGGCGGGCTTTTGCGAATGGAAAGGGAGCTTACGGCGCAGCTGAATAAAAAGTACCTTTCAGGGGATGGAGAACCGCTGTTTTACTGCCTGCACAGGCAACGCAGTTTTGCCGCAGCAGATGGCATATATATGGGCCGGGAGCGCAAGCGGGGAGCCATATGCGACCTTGCCAAGCTTATATGTGAAGGGGACAAAGAGCCTTTCTGCCTTATTACAAATGAACTGCCGGAGGGTATAGAATACTGCATAACGCTGGACAGCGATACCATACTTCCCCCCGGAGCCGCAGCAGAGCTGATAGGCTGCATGGAGCACCCCCTGAACGCTCCGGAGATATTCGGCGGAACGGTGCGCCGGGGCTACGGAATGATAGCGCCGCGCATGGCATCTACATCGAAGGGCGCAGCAAAGAGCTTTTTTGCGAGGATAATATCGGGCTCTACCGGTGTGGACGGCTATTTTCCTACAGCGCCTGAATTCTATCAGGACGTGTTCGGCCGCGGTTCCTTCGGCGGCAAGGGAATATTCCACATACGGACATTCATGGATACCGCCATGCGGTGGATACCCGAAAACACCGTGCTTAGTCACGATATGCTGGAGGACTGTTTCTGCGGCTGCGGTTACGCAGGGGATATCGCGCTATACGACAGCGAGCCGGACGCGTTCATACCCTGGTGGAAGCGGCAGCACAGGTGGCTAAGGGGCGACTGGCAGCTGCTGCCCTTTTTGAAGGACTGGGTAAAGGACGCGGAAGGGGTGAAACGGGATAACCCTTTAAGCTGGCTTTCCAAGCGCAAGATACTCGATAACCTGAGAAGGTGCATGCTGCCTGCCAGCGTGCTGTATGCGGTGCTGCTCATGCCGTATACCGGCGGGGGCTGGCATATAGCGCTGGCTCTTTTCGCCCTCTGCGACGGCTTCTTTACGGAGCTTATAACGCTGCCGTTTCGGGCGGCGTTTACCCGCAATGCCGATCCTTTGGGAATGGCGGCTGACATGCTGCTGCCGGCCGCGCGGGCGGGGCTGGACATAATGGCGCTGCCATACGCCTCAGCGCGATCGGGGGACGCCCAGAGGCGCACGCTTTACAGAATGCTGGTGTCCCACAGGCATATGCTGGAATGGCAGACCGCAGCTCAGACCGGCTCAAGGCCAAAGGGAGTAAACGGCTACTATGGCGCGCTGTACATATGCCCGGTTATGGGCATAGTCATGGCCGCGGGTGTAATACTGGGCAAAACGCCGGCCATCGCGGCGCTTTTTGCCGCGCTGTGGTTAGCTATGCCGGCGGCAATATGGGCGCTGGACAGGAGGCTCCCCAAGGAGAAACCAAGACCTGACGAAAGAGAACTGCTTGAGGATATTGCGGAAAGGACCTGGGCGTTTTTTGAGACCTTTGCCGGAGAGGGCAGGGGATATATACCCCCGGATAACTTTCAGCAGGAGCCGGAAAAATGCCCCGCAGTAAATACGTCGCCCACAAATATAGGCATGGCAATGGCGGCGGCGGTGTCCGCGGCGGAGCTGGGGCTTATTACGGCTGATGAACTGGAAAAGAGGCTGTCCGGCACAATGGATACTGTGGATAAAATGCAGAAGTGGCACGGGCACCTCTACAACTGGTACAGAGCTGATACGCTGGAGGTGATGCGTCCGCGGTATGTTTCTACCGTGGACAGCGGCAACTTCTGCGCCTCTCTTATTACAGGCTCAATGGCCCTTAAGAAATACGGCCGTGAGGATACGGCGGCGCGCCTTGAACGGGCGGCAAGGGAAACGGACTTTTCGGCGCTTTACGATGCGGAGCGGAAGCTTTTCAGGATAGGATACGATGGCGATGCCTGCGAGCTGTCAAATTCGTGGTATGACCTTCTTGCCTCGGAAGCGCGCCTGACGAGCCTTATAGCGGTGGCTCTCGGCAGCGTAAAGCCGGAGCACTGGTTCAAGCTCGGGCGTCAGATGGCGCCGGTGCTGGGCGGTACTCTGGTATCCTGGAGCGGCACGATGTTCGAGTACCTTATGCCGGTGCTGTTTACTGGGGCGGTACCCGATACGCTGCTTTACAACAGCTGCCTGAACGCCGTAAAGGCGCAGAAACGGCAGCGCTATGGCGGCGTATGGGGTATATCTGAATCAGGCTACTATGCATTTGACCGCAACATGTACTATCAGTACCGTGCCTTCGGCTTGCAGCGGCTCAGCCTTATGAGCTGCCGGGAGCGCAGCAGGGTAATATCGCCGTATTCGACGATGCTCGCCCTGGCCTTTGATCCCAGGGGCGCATGCGAAAACATAAGGCGGCTTACAGGGGAGGGCGGATTGGGCCCATACGGCATGTACGAGGCGCTGGACTATACCGAGGGCCGGTCAAATCCGGAAAAGGATCACGCCGTAGTTCAAAGCTTTATGGCGCACCATCAGGGCATGAGCATGTGCGCCATAGCAAACGCGCTGTGCGATGGGGCGATAGAGAAGTACTTTATGTCATATCCTGCAATGCGCGCGCTTGAAATACTTACAGAGGAACGCGCTCCGGCCAGGGGCATACGCATAAAACCGCTGCATTCGGCTGAAAGCAGGGTGCAGAGGAACGGCGCGCGAAAGGAGGCGCGGCCGCGTATAATACGCGAAAGGTACAGTATACCCGAATGCCAGCTGCTGACCAATGGCAGCTATACGCTGTTCGTGACCGAAGACGGAGACGGCTTTTCAAAGTGCGGCGATATAATGCTTACGCGCTGGCGGCCTGACCATATACGCGGCCGGAATGGCGTACGGCTGGGGGTGCGGAACGGAAGCGATGCATGGGATGCTGCAAGGGGCGCTGAAGCCGTGTTTTACCCGTACAGGGTGGAATTCAATAACGCCCGCGACGGCATATCCTGCCGGATGGAGATATGCGCGGCAGTCGGGCAGAACGGCGAGGTGCGGCGCATCACCGTAAAAAACACCGGCACAGAGGAAAAACATATAGAACTGGGGGCGTTCTTTGACGTGTGCCTGAGCTCGCAGGCGGCGGATACGGCTCACCCATCCTTCAACAGGCTGAAGGTGGATGCCCACATGAGAGACGGCGCGCTGCTGTTTGAAAAGCGGGGAAAGGCTGCGGGCTGGCTGTACGGCAGGCTGATATCAAAGGGACAGGTGAATTACTGTGCGGACAGGCTAAAGGCGCTGGGGCGGCTGAAAACACCGGAGCAGGCCATGATGCAGCCAATGCTGCAAACGGAAAACGCCGAATGTCCGGTATTGCCGTATTTCGGGGCGCGGAGCGAGGTGACGGTAGCTCCCGGCGAGGGACAGGAGCTGTGGTTTATCATGGGTTATGCCGAGAGCGAGGAGCGGGCGTTGGAGGACTGCCGCGAGCTTCAGGGGCGGCTCAACGATTGCTTCGCTATGAGCGAGGCGCAGACTGACGGGCTGCTGAGGGAGACGGCTACGGAATACGGGAAGGCGGAGCTATTTGAAAGGATCGCGGCAAGGCTGCTGCTGGAGATACCCATAAAGTACGGCGCCGTTGGGCCCGGGGGGACGGAAACACTGTGGAAGCACGGTATATCCGGCGACAGATCTGTGCTGCTGGTAGAAATACAGCGCATTACTGAGCTAAGGCTGCTGCGCTCCCTTATGGAGTTTTCGAAATACATGGCAAAAAGACTGCTGCCCGTGGACATTATCGCGGTGGGCTGCTACCCGAACGAATATCGGAACGAGCTGCGGGAGCGTATGGCGGCCATAATGGCGGAGGAGATAAGCTGCGGCAGGGCGCACCTTATCAACGGCTTTGAGCTGAAGGAGGGGGAGGAGGCGGCGCTGCGCTGCGCCGCTATGGTGGAAATAAAGGCGGACGTGAGCCTGAACAGGCAGTTTGCCCCCTCTGCCAGGAGGGAGGCGGAGATGCGAAGTTATAACGGCTATAAGCATGTCTGCATAGACATAGGGCGGCCGGAGCTGAGCTTCGATAACGGCCTCGGTGGTTTTGATAAAAACGGAGAGTACGTCATCACCCTTGAGGCGGGACAAAGCCTGCCTATGCCCTGGTGCAACGTGATAGCCAACGATACCTTCGGCTGCATAGTTACGGAACGGGGGGGCGGGCATACCTGGCGGGGAAACAGCCGGGAGCATAAGCTCACCCCGTGGTACGATTCCCCCGCCGATGATATGCAGGGGGAGTTCATCCTGATAACCGATACGGTAAGCGGCGAGACGTTTTCGCCCTTCGCGAGCCTTATGCAGGGGCGGCGCATAATACGGCACGGCTACGGTTATTCGGAGTTTTTGTCAGGAGACTGCGGGCTTAAAACCAAGCTTACGGTGTTCGTCCATGAGCGGTTCAACGTAAAATACTCGGTGCTGAGTATAGCCAATCCCGGCAGCTCAAGGCGGGAGCTGAGTATAATGTACGGAGTGGAGTGGGCGCTGGGGCCGGTTCAGAGGAGGCATGGGATACACGCATACCCGATGGAATCTGGCATATGCGCAAGGAACCTGCTGGATAAGGAGGGCGGCGACGCGGCGTATATCGCCCTGATAAACGGCGAGGCCGAAAAGTGCTCTGACAGGGAGATTATATTCCGCCGGGGCTGGGACGCCGATGCACTGACTGGCGATAGCAGCCGGAGCGGAGCATCCGCCCTGCGCAGCGAGGTGAACGTTGCCCCCGGGGAGGAGATACGGCTGGTGTTCGCGCTGGGCGAAGGCGGCGAGGACGAGATACGGCAATGCTTGAATGAGGACACGGACGCAGCCCTTGATAATGTCAGGACGCTGTGGAAGCGAAGGCTCAATGGCGTTGAGATACACACCCCGGACGCAGCCATGGACGCCATGATGAACGGGCGGCTGCTGTATCAGGCCTTTGCCGCAAGGGTGCTGGCTAAATGCGGCTACTATCAGTGCGGCGGCGCGGTGGGCTTCAGGGATCAGCTTCAGGATATGCTTGCCGTGATGCACACTGAGCTCGAACGGGCAAGACGGCACATACTGCTTTGCGCCTCAAAGCAGTTCATAGAGGGGGACGTGCTGCATTGGTGGCATTGGCCGAGCCGGGGCGTGCGCACCCGCATAACCGATGACAGGCTGTTCCTGCCCTATGTATTGTGGGAGTACGTTCACCTGACGGGCGATCAAAGCATACTCACCGAGCAGGTGAGCTACCTTGAGGGCAGGGAGATACCCGGCGGAGCAAAGGACCTATACGACGACTTTGAGGATTCGTCTTATACCGAAAGCCTGTATCAGCACTGCGTAAGGGCGGTGGATAGCATAGGCTTCGGCAGCTATGGATTGCCCCTCATGGGCGGCGGCGACTGGAACGACGGCATGGACGAGGTGGGCCGCGACGGCGGCGAAAGCGTATGGCTGGGCTGGTTCCTTCTGGACGTACTGGACAAAATGTGCTGCTTAGCCGAAATTTGCCGCAAGAAAGCGGACGGTAAGCGCTTTGCCGAAAAGGCCAGAAAGCTCCGCCACTGCGTAGAGCAGGCGGGATGGGACGGCGCGTGGTACAGGCGGGCGTATTACGGCAGCGGCGAACCGCTTGGCGCAAAGGGGAACGTTGCCTGCGAGATAGACTGCATATCCCAGGCCTGGGCGGCAATATGCGGCGGTGAACATGCCGACGAGGCGGTGAACTCAATGCTCAGCATGCTTTACGACGATCAGGAGGGCATGATAAAGCTGCTCACGCCGCCATTTACAGGGCAAAGCTGGCAGCGTCCCGGGTATATCGAGGATTACATTCCCGGAGTGAGAGAAAACGGCGGACAGTACACCCACGGCGCCGTATGGGCAGTGCAGGCCTGCTGCAAGCTGGGCATGGGAGAGAAGGCTCTTGCGTTGTTCGACGCGCTGAATCCCATAAACCACGCGCTCACGCGGGCGCAGGCGGCAAAATACAAGGGGGAGCCATATGCCGTGGCGGGGGACGTGTATTCCGGACTCAATGCCGGACGGGCGGGCTGGACGTGGTATACGGGGGCCGCAGCGTGGCTGTATAAGATATGCCTTGAGGATATGCTGGGCATACGGAGGGAGAAGGATGCGCTGCGCATAGCGCCTACGGTGCCATTTGAGGAGTACACTGTGAAATACAGATACGGCGAAGCAGTATACATACTGCACCTGAGCGGTAAAAGCCGGGGCACGGTAAAGCTGGAAGACGATAAAATGGCGCACGAGATCACACTGTAATGATAAAGAGAAATGCCGCAGTCCAAATGGGCTGCGGCATTTCATATGGGGGGAAAACTTATAATAGGGACTTTTTATTTATTTTAAGTACAGCTCCAGCTCGACCTCGTCCTCATCGCTGCGGCCGGACTCATTGAAACCGAGCCTCTTATACAGGCCATAGGCAGCCTTATTATCGGGTGCGCAGGTGAGTGATACATGGTTTGAGTTTCCGAAGGGCTTAGAGGCTATGTAGCTAAGTACCCGCTGCATGGCGGCCTTGCCGTAGCCCCTGCCCTGATAAGCCTTATCTATCATCATATGCCAGATGTTGTAGGCTTCCTCATCGTAGTCGTATATTACCATGACGTAACCTGCCATGGTATCGCCGGCGTACACTCCGAAGGGCTGGCACTGATCACGGTAAACATAGGCCTGAGCCAGACTGCGTATGGGGTGGGATACGAATTTATCCTGCCCGTCTCCAAGCTGGAGATTGAAGCAGTCGATAAAGTTGGATTCGTCTATTGGCCTTAAAGTAATGTCCATAATCTGTTCTCATTAGGGAAGCTTGCAGTATTCGACGGCTATGCGGGAGGCGACCCGGGCGTTGTTGTAGGCCAGCTGCAAATTGGAGGCCAGAGACTCGCCGCCGGTCAGATCCTTTATGTGGGCGAGCAGGAAGGGAGTGGTGTCCTTGCCGTGTATGCCCTGCTCCTTGGCCATGGACAGAGCGCGGTTGATAACGGTCTCCATCTCGTCAAAGTCAAGCTCATACTCCTTGGGTATGGGGTTGGCTATGAGCGCGCCGCCCTCCAGGCCCACATCCCATTTTGTTTTGATTATGCGGGCTATCTCATTGGCGTCCTTTGCGTTGTAGTCTACCCTGAACCCGCTCTTGCGGCAATAGAATGCGGGGAAGTCATCGGTATCCACGCCAACCACCGGTACGCCCATGGTTTCAAGGTATTCGAGGGTCAGACCTATATCCAGTATGGACTTTGCGCCTGCGCAAATGACCGCAACGGGGGTATGGGCCAGCTCCTGCAGATCCGCGCTTATGTCCATAGTCTCGGTAGCGCCCCTGTGTACGCCGCCTATACCGCCGGTGGCGAATATACGTATGCCGGCGAGGGAAGCTATGAGCATGGTGGTAGCAACTGTGGTGGCGCCGGTCTTGCCGGTAGCAAGGTATACAGCCACGTCCCTGCGGCTGACCTTGCCTACGCCATTTGCCTTGCACATTATCTCAAGTTCCTCGGCATTGAGGCCTACCTTCAGCTTGCCGCCGATTATGGCGGTGGTAGCGGGTATAGCGCCTTCCCCACGCACTATTTTTTCTACATTATGGGCGAATTCGAGGTTTTCGGGGTATGGCATGCCGTGGCTGAGAATGGTGGACTCCAGCGCGACAACGGGCTTGTTTTCACGCAGGGCCTCCTGAATTTCGGGGGTGACGGACAGATACTCATGCAGATTGTTCATAGTTGATACTCCTTCCAGATTTTTTCAATGAGTGATACACACATACCGGGATGAATGGTTCTCTCGTGGGAAATGGCGGCGATCCCGGCCGCCAGAGCATAGTGAAGCGTTTTTTCCGGATCGAAGCCGGAAAGCGTGCTGTAAATGACGGCGGCCATGAAGGCATCGCCCGCGCCGGTGGCGTTGACCATCTGCTCGACGGGGCGGAGCTTCCGGCGAAGCACGGTGCCGCTGCGGTCCATGTACAGGCAGCCGTCCTTGCCGAGGCTGACGAGCAGCCGTTCCAGACCCTTGTCCAGAAGGGAAGCGCCTGCGGCCTCCAGACTGGCTTCGTCGGTGATCTCGCGGCCAGAGAGGATGGAAAGCTCAAGAACGTTCGGCTTCGCGGTGTGGAAGCGGCCGATGTGCGGCGCGAGCACACGCGCGTAGGCGGTGGAAACCGGATCGACGTAGACCGGCGACCGGCCCTC
>ENA-ORSS01001079-ORSS01001079.1-human-gut-metagenome-genome-assembly--contig:-NODE-1079-length-29833-cov-3.665155_pt1 | contig 29833 bp, 28 predicted proteins | sample MGYA00241899_ERZ509162 | MGnify/ENA primary metagenome ERZ509162 (study PRJEB26280, sample SAMEA2338641) | human gut metagenome | biome: human gut; feature: human-associated habitat; material: faeces... | reverse complement strand
ACACATCTCTTAGGATAGTTGCAGATATTGACATAATGTAATTGTTTACATACTGTATCTTATGTAAACATTTACATAAAAGAGCGTTTATCAATGCCTCGCGCACGGCATCATGAGCGGCTGTTTCCTCTTGCCTTTCATCGCCTATCAACTTGAATGGCTTGGGCAGGGCTTGGATGAGTTTGTTGTACACTCGTATATAGAATTGGAACAGGTTGGCCTCCCATGTGCCATCTGGATAGATGCGGTCGGTCCAGCGTACCCTGGCATCATCGGTGTACAACCGCTCTTGGTAATCCACAAAATAATAAGGTTCTCCGGCTGGGTTTGTTATCATGTCGGATTGGCCGAACATCAAAAGCCCGGCACGGGTGATGCCGCTTTCACCTGTCGCTATGTTGTGGGAATAAGCACCTATCTTCTCCATGAACTGCAAGTCATCCGTGAGCTTTGCCCAAGGATGGGTGGGGTGCAGGCTGACGAATAACTGGCGGTATTGGTGCAGTGACGGCAGGTCGATGGCATTTTCAAGGGTGAATCCTTTTCGTATGATGGCATCTTGCGGATGGCTCTCATGTTCCGCATCGGCAAACATTCGTCTCACTTCCGCGTCTGTACACTGGTAATCGCCCTCATGATTCCTGCGATAGGTATTGCCAATGGGGTTGGTCGTGAGGTACACAGGGCGCATATTGTATTCAGCCCGGGGAATGTGGCAAACGAGCAGATACGCTCCATCTATTTCCTTGACTTCGACATCCTGTTCGTGGGGCAGGCAAACGCTTACCTTTCCACGGTTATGTGCGTTGTCCCAAAAAATCTTTTTGTGTTTGAGTGCCGTTTCTTCGGAAAGACCATCGAACAAGAATTTTCCATCCTTTTCCTGTACGCCCAATATGATTGTGCCCCCGTTGGTATTGGCAAATGCCGAATAGGTTTCCCAAAAGCTGCCGGGAAAGCCACCACGAGCGGATTTGAACTCGACTTCGGCCGATTCACCTTTTTGGACCAAGGCATATAATTCTCTTCTGATGTCTGTCATACGATTCTTGTTATGTTGCAACTGCATTGTCATCGGTTGCTTGATTGATACGACCTCACTTTGGTGATGCAATTACTTCTTACAATTTGCAAATATAATGTTTTTTACGGTGTAACTTCCAAGTTAAGAGAGATTTCTCCATTTTTTCAGGCATCCGTTGTATAATCGTTGCGAAGTCTGATTGACAGGTCTGATTCCCTATAAAATCTTATAATATAGCCATTCCCACTATCGTCTTTCCGCTTTTACGCAAGCCACATATTACTTTTGTGCCATGAAAAAATCATGGCTACTATTCACCCTGTCTTCTTGTTTCCTCTCCGTACAAGCACAGTTCCACACTATCGCTTACAGCAAGCCGCTATATATAATAGTAGAGGAAGTTGCGGAGCCAAAGGAAACAAAAAGCCTCCCCGAAGCAAGAGAGGCTGATAATCCTGTTTCCCAACCATCGATGGCAGGGAAACATTTAGACGAAATGCACAGCCGATGGATAGGCTGTTATATGAGTGTTTTTTATCCTTTGAAGAAAATCATAGTTACTTCACCTTACGGACGGCGCAAAGACCCTCTCACTGGCAAGCGGAGCAACCACAACGGCTTGGACTTGCGGGCAAGGAATGAGGAGGTCTATGCCATGATGCCGGGCGAGGTGGTTAAGGTGTCATCCGACAAGCGTTCAGGCAACTATGTGACCATCCGACACGGTGACTACACAGTCAGTTATTGCCATCTGTCGAAAACATTGGTAAAGAAAGGCGCACAAATCATGCCTGGCGAGGTAGTGGCCATCAGTGGCAACACAGGACGTAGTACCGGACCACACTTGCACATTACCGCCAAATACGGCAAGAAGCACATCGACCCGGCCATCCTGTTGCAATTCGTCCGTGAAACACGTGCGGAAGCATTGGCGCATTTGGTAGCAGACGACTAAGCTCACTTCCCGTTCCCTTTCAGGAACTGCTCGTAGTCATATTCGTTCATCGTCGGCTTGTAGGTCTTGCCCGACAGGAACATCCTTGCTATCAGTATAGGCCAGAAGATGGGAATTGCCCATAGAATGACCTTGCTCCAATTTGTACCCCCATAGTCATTCCGTTTGTATTGTTTCGGATGTCGCTCTTGATACTTGGCTACCGGTATCAAGATGTATCGCCAAGCCAATAAAATGGCACCCACCCAGAACCAATCCAATATGAGCCAGCAAAACAGCACGGCCAGCCACAGTGCGGTGGTTTCTGCCGAACAGACCTTTCGTAATATCTTACTGCAGAATTTTAGCAAGAAATACCCAAATACAATCAATATAATATACCCCATAATAATTTGAATTTCAAAATACTAAAATACAAAATTCTTATGAACTATGCAAATGGTTGGATGTTCATTTAGGGGCATTTTGATAATTTTTATTTCGGGTAATAGTACAAGGAAAGCCCTAGCTCCCGATACCAAACAGGGAGAAGGGCTTTCCAAATGTTATAGCTCGACAGGGTTATTCCACAGTCACAGATTTCGCCAAGTTTCTCGGCCGGTCTACATCTTTCCCTTTGAGCAAGGCGATATGGTAGGCTAGCAATTGTAAGGGCACAGAGGCTACAATCGGAGTAAGACATTCCGGAACTTCTGGAATTTCCAAACAATAGTTGGCTAATTGCTTTATAGAGGTATCGCCCTTGGTAATGATGGCAATAACTGAGCCTCCTCGCGACTTCACTTGTTGAATGTTACTCACAATCTTGTCATGGAGCGAGTCATTGGGAGCAATGATTACTGTCGGCATTTCATGGTCTATCAAGGCTATTGGTCCGTGCTTCATTTCTGCGGCAGGATACCCCTCTGCATGAATATAGGAGATTTCCTTGAGTTTCAGCGCCCCCTCCAATGCGGTAGGGTAGTTGTAGCCGCGTCCCAAATACAAGAAGTTGCGTGCATAAGTGAAGGTTTTTGAAAGTTCACGTATGGCTGCGTCAAGTTTCAACACCTCCCGGATGGTTTCGGGCATCCCTAACATCGCCCGCATAATCTCCTTGGCCTTTGTTCTTTCCACAGTACCGCGTTCCTGTCCAACGCATAGGGCAAGCAGAGTCAGCACGGCCACTTGTCCAGTGAACGCTTTGGTTGATGCCACGCCGATTTCCGGGCCTACATGGATATAGGTTCCTGAATCGGTGTTGCGCGGAATGGATGCGCCCACTACGTTGCAGATGCCATACACAAAAGCACCTTTGCTCTTGGCAAGTTGGATGGCGGCAAGCGTGTCGGCGGTCTCCCCCGATTGCGAAATGGCAATCACGATGTCCTTGTCCGTGATTTGTGGACAGCCGTAGCGGAACTCGGAGGCATATTCCACCTCCACAGGCAGGCCGCACAATTCTTGGATGATGCGCTTGCCTATCAGGGCGGCATGCCAAGATGTGCCGCAGGCCACGATTACCATACGATGCGCTTGCACGAACCTCTCCCTGTTATCCAATACACCGGACAGCACCACACGCTTTCCGCCGTCCACTATCCGCCCGCGCATACAATCAAGCAACGTGTTAGGCTGCTCAAAGATTTCTTTCAGCATGAATGTTTCGTAGCCACCTTTCTCTAACTGCTCCACGCTCATCTTCAAGGTCTGTAAGTCGAGCTTCGAAGTTTCTCCGTATACAATGGATTGGATTCTTAGACTTGCCGGACGGCCTATCTCTGCAATCTCGTTGTCTTTCAAGTAAACCACTTTGTCGGTATAACCCACGATGGGCGTGGCATCCGAGGCGATGAAGGTTTCCTCTTGTCCGATACCGATTACCAACGGGCTGCCTTTTCTTGCGGCCACCAGTGTATCCGGATTGCCTTCTTCCAACACAGCGATGGCGTATGCTCCCTCCACCTGCTTCAACGCTTCTTTTACGGCATCGAACAAACGGCAAGAGTTAATAGCTTGGATGTATTCTATCAGCTGCACCAGCACTTCCGTGTCCGTGTCGCTACTGAAAGTATAGCCATGCCGCGCCAAAGCTTCCTTCAACACGGCATAGTTCTCGATAGTTCCGTTATGCACCAAGGCGATCCGTCCGTTCTGCGACACTTGGGGGTGTGCGTTCACGTCGTTGGGTTCACCATGCGTGGCCCAGCGGGTATGGGCGATGCCGATATTCCCGTCCAAGTCATAGCCGGCGACTTTCGCTTCCAAGTCGACCACTTTTCCTTTGGACTTATGCACGTTCAGTTGCCCGTCGTCTTTCATCACTGCAACGCCGGCACTGTCATAGCCCCGGTATTCCAAACGGTGAAGTCCTTGCACAAGTACATCGTATGCCTTCCGATGCCCTATATATCCTACAATTCCACACATATATCCTTGTTTTGGCTATTCATTTTCATTCACTGGCTCTACATATTATATTCCGCATTTGTTCCATCGAAGGGAACGGCACCAATATCTTGGAATAATCATGCCTTTTTGAGAAGATAGACTATAGCGGCTCTGCGTATATCCTCGTAAGGTGATGTTCTGCTTTCTGTCGTATCAAATCCTTCTTGCCCTGCCCATTGTTTTACCTTTTCCGCATTTTGGATGGTTGCACATATCCAAGCATGGACTATATCATCAGCGATTTCAAAGTCGTGGTGTCGATGCCATTCCATTTTGATGTCGAGGTCGGAAGTCGTGCCGCAATAGAATGCGGATTTGGGCAACCCATAGGTTTCCGCGTCGTAGGTTTCCTCAATTTGCCTCCGCACCTCGTCCAATGGCAAGTAGGATGCATCGGTATAATGGTAGCGGCAATCCAATGCCGCTTTGGCATGGATTTTCAGTAAACGGTATTCATTACCGAGCTTTTCCAATACGTCAAGTGCCTCTTTGATTATGAAGTGATCATTCCCCGTAAGTGACAATTTGCGGTAGCTGCATTCCCGATCCGCGATTTCAAGGTTGAACTTTGAAATCAGATGCCTTTTCTCTGGGTCGTTGCCAAGTATCAAGTCCACTTCGCTTGTTCCCAGATTGATGTCGGCAATCATGGTATTGTTCCATGATGTCGGGGAGTTGTACAACACCCGTACCGTATGGCCGTTAGGACACTGCCAAAATGAAGTGGGATAAATCTGCCTTTCCATAATTTAGCAACAGTAGATTATGCGTATTTTAAGCGAGCAAATGTTGGTTGGACTTTTGCAAGGATGCTTGCTTCAACCGACATAGAAGCAATGATAAATGGCAAAGTATCCGATAATACTTGGCCATAGGAGCTTGCTCATATTTCTGTTTAAGCAATCTGTAGATGTTACAGATATTTTAAAATATCCTCGGTCCGTTTAGGGTCGTATGTTCCATCTTTTGCTTCAAAGATGACACTGCCAGGTATTAAGCATACACAAGTATGATATACACCTGGGGGTATCTGGACAGCGGGACAATCTCCACCGGCTTCAAGAACAAATTCTTCGGTCTTATTGCCATTGGCATCATAAAACTCCTCACGCACGGCTCCCCGGCAGATTACAACGGTTTCACTCGTATCATTATGCCGATGGATAGGAATTACCGTTTCCGGCATCAGCACATTCAGCATCCTTTGCGATGTGTCATCGCCAGATGTCCTCAAATCATAGTGCATGCGTTTGCGGGAAGACTCCACCGCCTGTTTCAAAATTTCGTCAAACAGAGAATTATCCAGTTTCATTGTTCACAGATTCATAATTTGTTTCAGATGGTCCAAGCAATTCTTCTGCTGGAAATATTGCTCATAATACAGGTAACCGTTTTCTCCCATTTGGGTCAGTTTTTCTTTGGGCAGCGAATGCAGCCGCCTGACAGCAGCTGCCATCCCCTCCACATCCGAGGCCCCTACGCTGATTCCGCATTGCGCTTCGGCTATGATTTCTCTGCCCTCTCCGTTCATCATGGCCAATATCGGTTTATGGTTGGCCATATAAGCTTGTACCTTGGCCGGTAAGGTCAGGTTGAAAATAGGCTCGTCCCTCAACGATACCAGCATGACATCGGCTTCGGCAAAGAAAGAAGGCATATAGGCTATGTCATAGCGTCCCAGCAGATGAAAGGTGTCCTGCAATCCATGCCTTCGCACGAACTCCTCCACGGCCGGCCGTTTCCGTCCGTCTCCGATGACTATCCATTGCACTTCTGTCTCTTCTTTCAGCGTCAACGCTGCCTGCAAGATATGGTCAAAGTTCTGCGCTTCGCCTATATTCCCGGCAAACATGATTCTGAATCCCTGGGGCAATACCGGTATGTCTCTCTTCACTCCGGATGAGAGGCTCTCTTCACTCCAGTTGGGGAAATAAATGATTCGGGATGAGAAATCCCCCTTCGCACAGATAGAAGAGCGGAATCCCCGTGAACTGATGAGTATTTTATCCGAGTTCCGGTACAGCCAGCGGGTTACGGCGTCGAACAGGCCTAATATCGTCCGGTTGTGGATACCCCCGGCTGCTTCCAGGCTTTCCGGCCACAGGTCGAGTACCCAGAAATACAACGGAATCCGCTGAATCTTTTTCACCAAGACAGCCGGGATTCCCACCGTCACGGGAGAAGTTTCGTGCACGAAGATGCAGTCATATTTCCGTGTCAGGGCATACCACAAAGAGAAGCACGTAGCCGACAGCAGGTAGGTCAGGTAGTTCAACGCCAGGCGCATGCTCCCTCCCTTGCCGCGCGGTACCAGGGGAACACGCACCACTTTCACCCCGTTCACCACCTCCCGGCTTCGGCGAAAGAGGCCGTATCCTTTATAAAACGTCCCTTGCGGATAATCCGGTATCCCCGTTATGACCGTCACCTCATGCCCCTCCGAAGCCAAGGAAAACGCCACGTCATTCACCCGGAACGTCTCCGGATAGAAATGATTGGTATGAATCAGGATACGTTTGCCTTTCAAAACTTTCTCCATACCATCTTGTTTACGACACCTGTATAACTTTGTATGATTTTTACTACCTTCGTAGACACGTTCTCATCCACATAATCCGGCACCGGCAGCCCGCTATCAAAGCATTGATGCATGCGGATGGCGCAATCCACCGCCTGTAGCAGTGAATGCTCGTCTATGCCTGCCAGGAAGAAACAGCCTTTGTCCATCGCTTCCGGCCTTTCTGTAGAAGTACGGATACAGACGGCAGGGAACGGATGGCCGACAGAAGTGAAGAAAGAACTTTCTTCCGGCAAAGTTCCGCTGTCGCTCACCACAACAAAAGCTTTCATCTGCAGGCAGTTGTAATCGTGGAAGCCTAAGGGTTCGTGCGCAATCACCCGTCTGTCAAGCTGGAAGCTGCTTTCCTGCAACCGCTTCCGGCTACGCGGGTGACAGGAATACAGAATGGGCATGTCATATTTCTCTGCCATGCGGTTAATGGCGGTAAAGAGAGACCGGAAATTCTTTTCCGTGTCGATGTTCTCCTCCCTGTGGGCAGACAGCAGGATATACTTTCCCCTTTCCAGTCCCAACCGTTTGTGGATGTCGCTGGATACGATCTCTGCCAGGTTCTGGTGCAATACTTCGGCCATTGGCGAGCCAGTCACAAAAGTCCGTTCTTTGGGCAACCCGCAATCGGCCAGGTACCTGCGGGCATGTTCCGAGTAAGCCATGTTCACATCGCTGATGATATCCACGATCCGACGGTTCGTTTCCTCCGGCAGACACTCGTCTTTACAGCGGTTCCCGGCCTCCATGTGGAAGATGGGAATGTGCAGCCGTTTGGCCCCTATCACGCTCAGACACGAGTTGGTATCGCCAAGCACCAGCACGGCATCCGGCTTCGTTGCCACGAACAACTTGTAGGAACAGTCGATGATGTTGCCGATGGTTTCTCCCAAGTCATCGCCCACGGCGTCCATATACACCTCCGGTGCCTCCAGTTTCAGGTCTTTGAAGAATATCCCGTTCAGGTTATAGTCATAGTTCTGTCCCGTGTGCGCTAAGATGACATCAAAGTATTTCCGGCATTTGGTGATTACCGCAGCCAACCGGATGATTTCCGGACGTGTTCCCACAATAATCATCAGCTTCAGGCGACCGTCGTTTTTGAACGATACGTCCGAATAATCGTGTTTAACAGAATTCTTCTCCATTCTTTTTTCTATTCTACAGGTTCAAAGTAAGTGTCGGGACGTTGCGGGTCGAAACATTCATTGCACCACATCACCGTAATCAGGTCTTCCGTGTCCGACAGGTTGACAATCTCATGCGTATAGCCGGGCAACATATAAACGGCTTCTATCTTCTCGCCGCTCACTTCAAAACGTAACACCTCGTCCGAGCCTACCTTCCGCATCTTAATCAGCCCCCTTCCGGAAACCACCATGAAAAACTCCCATTTCGTGTGGTGCCAGTGTCGTCCTTTCGTAATGCCTGGTTTGGAAATATTCACCGACACCTGTCCGCAGTTACGGGTTCTCAACAGTTCGGTAAAAGAACCGCGCTCGTCCACATTCATCTTCAATGGGAAAGCAACCTTTTCCGGGGGAAGATACGATAAGAATGTCGAATAAAGTTTCTTGGCAAACGAGCCTTCCGGCATTTCCGGGATGACAAAGCTGTTGGGCTGCGAGCGGAAGGTATATAGCCAATCCACTATCTCTCCCAGTGTGACTTTGTGCGTCACCGGACAAGCGCAGTATGGCCCGTCTGCACACCAAACAGTTTTCAGCCCTTCAAACCGGCAATGATGTTCCTCGCCGTTCAACGCGGCTATCATCTCCTCCACCAAGTCGTCTATATACAGCAGATCCAGTTCGGTGTCTCTGTTATCTACTCGGATGGGGAGGTCGTGGGCTATATTGTGACAGAACGTAGCCACCGCACTGTTATAGTTCGGACGGCACCACTTCCCGAAAAGGTTCGGGAAACGATACACCAGCACCTTGACTCCCGTTTGCCGGGCATAGTCAAAGAAAAGTTCCTCGCCTGCCCGCTTGCTCTTGCCGTAATCTCCCTCCGCATACCGTCCTATCAGGGTAGCTTGGATGGACGATGACAGCATTACCGGGCAGGTATTCCCGTACTTTTTCAAAGTATCCAGCAAGTCCGATGCGAAACCGAAGTTCCCTTGCATGAAGGCTGCCGGGTTTTGTGGACGGTTCACTCCGGCCAGGTTAAAGACGAAATTCGCTTCCTTACAATACCGATCCAGCTCTTCCGCTTCCGAATCGATGTCATATTCAAACACCTCTTCCACCTGCGCTGTGCCGCGATAAGCAGCCTTGCCGTCACGGATGTTCTTCAGTTGCGCGCAAAGGTTCTTTCCCACAAATCCCTTAGCGCCAGTCACCAGTATCTTCATGCTTCCCGTTTTTATTCGCTCTTAATTTCCGTAGGCTTAGCCTTCTCTTCCAGTCCCAAGTCTTCACGGATGAAACGGAGTTTCAGCAGCAGCTTTTTCATTCCCTCCACATCCAGTCGGGTTGTATTATGCGAGTGGTAGTCTTCGATGCGCGACACCTCCTCATTACCTTCAATGAAATACTTGTCGTAATTCAAGTCCCGTGTATCGCAAGGAATGCGGTAATAAGCCCCCATGTCAATTGCCTTGGCCATCTCCTCACGTGTCACTAATGTTTCATACAACTTCTCGCCGTGCCGCGTGCCGATTACCTTCACCTCCGTTTCCTCATATTTAGGGTCTATCTTCGCATACGTTTCTTTCAGAGCCTGAGCCAGCGTTTCCAAGGTCGCCGCAGGTGCTTTCTGTACAAAGAGGTCACCATTCTTTGCATGGGTAAAGGCATAGACCACCAAGTTCACCGCATCGTCCAACGTCATCATGAAGCGCGTCATGTGCGGGTCGGTAATGGTGATAGGCTTACCCGATTTTATCTGCTCCACCCATAACGGAATCACCGAGCCCCGGCTGGCCATCACGTTTCCATAGCGTGTACAGCAAATGGTGGTGGCAGCACTTGTGCCCAACTGACGGCCTTTGGCTATAGCCACCTTCTCCATCATCGCCTTGCTGATACCCATTGCGTTGATGGGGTAAGCCGCCTTGTCCGTAGAGAGCACTATCACGTTCTTCACGCCGTGCGCCACAGCAGATTCCAACACATTGTTTGTTCCTACCACATTCGTCTGTACCGCCTGCAAGGGGAAGAACTCGCAGCTGGGCACTTGCTTCAGGGCCGCTGCAGAGAACACATAATCCACTCCAGCCATAGCACCGTCCACCGATTGCCTGTCACGCACATTACCGATGTAGAACTTCACTTTCGGGTTTTGCAGGTGATGACGCATGTCATCCTGCTTCTTCTCGTCCCTGGAGAAGATGCGTATTTCCCTGATATCGCTGTCTAAGAAGCGACGAAGGACGGCGTTGCCGAAAGAACCGGTACCGCCGGTAATTAATAATACTTTGTCTTGAAAAACTGACATGTCATATATAATTTAATTTACAGTTCTAAAAAGATATGCTTGTCTAATCGCTTATCTACTTTCTATAACAGTCTAAATACAGTTTATATATAATTTCTGTTCGATAGTTTTGATACACTTTTTGATATGCCAATTGGCAAAGTTTATCGGCTTCTTGCTTATGATGGTAAGCCCAATTAATAGCTGTAACAATATCATCTACATTCTTTTCGCGTACAAAAAGCCCGCAATTCTGCCCTTTCTCGGTGGTTAGCATATCACCAATAGCAGCACGACGAGTAGATATTACAAGTTTACCAAGGCTCATAGCTTCTAATATGGAAATAGGAAAAGCCTCGAATGGATAATAAGTTGGAAGGGCAAGAATATCCATTTTTTTCATGAACTCTACAGCTTCATTATTGGGTAGACGTCCATAACATTTAACTCTATTGCCATATAAATCTCCAGCATGTTCTAAAATATCTTGTTTGACCAACTCATCGCCATCTCCGACAATATGAAGTTGTATTTCTGTTGGTACCTTATCAATAGCATCAATCAGTTCCAATATACCTTTGGTTTCATATAAGTTCCCAATAAATGCAATGTTGGTATATGATTTCGGGATAATCTCCATATTAGGCTTTACATCAATGCAGTTTGGGGTAAGGATTATTTCTGCTTTGACATCTTTCCGCTGCCTCAGATAGTTGTAGGTTCTTTTGTCAAGCACCCAAATCTGATCAAATTGCTGCATAGATTTCAAAGTCAACCATCTTACAAGTCCGCTTCCGTCCAAAACTTCAGGTATACAGCCATAACGACAATGCAATATATTTTTTACGCCTTTCTTCTTGCAATACCGACCTAACCTCCAATCTGTCAATGCGCCGAGCGAGCCACTTGTGGTTTTGTGCAAAATTTCAACCCTTTCTTTGTTTAAGATGTGACGTACCTCTCTCATTACACGATGCAAAGCCATTACCCCCGATAGTATTCTCTGAAGAATAGAAAGATTTCCGGCTTTCCTTTTAGGATCCGAAGCGATTAAAAGCAATTCATACTCAACCTGAGGAAAATCTTTAATGTATTTTCTTGTCCATGAAGCGATGCCCCCATTATTATGTATAGGCGACACCAACAATACTTTCTTTTTCATTTCTCTATGACGTTGAGGTATTTTTGAATGAATGTTTCTTTATTCAGTATCTCTACCGCCCGTTCCCGACTTTGATGAGCCATGTTTATTTTTTCTTTTTGTGTTAACCCGAAGAATTTTACCAATGCATCCCTAATACTATCTACATCTAAAGGGTCAAATAGCAGGCCGTTATCTCCATGTTTCACCAGAATCCGATTATCACACACATCACTACAGAGTATAGGCAATCCGCAGCACATCGCTTCGCCTACTACATTAGGAAAACCTTCGAATATGGATGGCAAACAAAATACTTCTGCGCGTTGGTATTCAGTGCGAATGTCCTGCGAGGCATCATAAAACTGGAAATGGTCTTGCACCCCACAGCGAGCAATCTCTTGTACGCATTGTTCATAATAACCTTTGTCATGCCGACCAAACCATTTCACAGTGATACCCAGTCCCTCAGCCCTTGCCATTGCTACGGCCTCAATGAATCGTATGATGTTCTTCTGCTGTGTCACCCTGCCCACACAAAGCACGGTTTTGCTTTCCTTCTTCACCGATTGATCGGGCACAAAGAAGTCCGTTTCCGCACTGTTGGTGATGGTGGTCAGTTTGTCTTTCAGGCGAGGATAGTGTTGTTCTATGAATTCGGTTTGCGTGTGCGAGTTAGGGACTATCGCGTCCGCCACGCGATACAGATGAAACTTTATACGTTCCGTCAGCAACAAATGTTGTGTAGTGTTCCTTTCCGAAACGATCAGCTTACATCTCAAACCAATCAGCTTGCAAATGCAAGCGATGATGTTGGGCACATCCAGATAGGAAATGACGACATCCGCGTCTAGTTGCTTCAAGGTGTGGTATAGGGCAGGGATGCGGCGCATTGTGTTCGATGCCTCGGTCACATACCTATAATGTATCCGCTCGCTGAGGAATGGTCGGTAGAAATCCAATTGATGATAGGTGATGATAGATACGACATGTCCACGTTCGCACAGCTGGTTGCCCAACAACACCATTTGCCGTTGTGCGCCGCCCGAAGTCAAACTGTCTATCAATAGGGCTATTTTCATTCTGTCTTCACTTGATTAAATGTCAGCCAATTATCCATGTTGCGTTTCACGATGGATGCTGGACTACCTGCCAACACCACATATTGTTCCTCGCAACTTTTGTTCACTGTTGCATTGGCACCAATAGTGACATTATCTGTTATGATGATGGCACCAAACAAGATGGCTCCCGGCCCTATATAGATGTTGTCGCCCAGATGCGGGGCTTCTTTGCTTCCTGCGCTTGCCCCAATGTTCACCCCCGAGTGCAATCGGCAGTTTGCGCCAATACGCGCATTGCTATTCACCACAATGTTGCCATAGTGGGGTATGCTCAATCCTGGGCCAAAACAATTTGGGGCGATAGAAAATCCCAACTTTATACCCTTCCGCCGATGCTTAATCTTGTAGTACAACCACAGCATCTTGCCTAAGAACGACTGCTTACGCCCCACATTCTCATAATATTCCAACTTTCTGAGGCACACCTCGTAGCTGTGTATCTCATTGGGGAAGAGCAAGTTTTTTACCCCCCCCCATTTAGTTTTGTTAACACCAAGAGCTATAGCATCTTGCTTCAGATAAAGGCGAAGGTCTTGTTTGGATTGTATCATGACTATGTTATTTGGTTGTTATTTGATTGGGTTCTTCGAGGTCGTCGTTTTCATATCTCCAAGAGGAGATCATCAGAGCGTAAACAAACCAAAACTGCACGGCACCCGACTGTAATCCTGTGGAATGCGTAAACGAATAAGCCAAGTAAATCACACAGGATACTGAAAAGGCAAAAGTATATGGTGCATTAATTCTCTGAGAAGCTATACCTATGTATATTGATTTATACAAAACAGCTATAAACAGAGGCAGATAGAAGAGAAAAGTTATAAATCCTCCACGCCTTAATGAATCTGTCAGTGTATTGTGTCCAATACTATCGCCTAATATTGAGTCATTAAGGTCAGCCCCCCAAATAAAAGAATCGGTGTTCATGAAGTTAATGACATTGGTTAATTGATTCATTCTTGAGTCTGAACCGACTTTGTCTAAGGTTAATCTTCCCATTTCAATATCGGTTGGGAAAGTATAAAGACCAATAAAAACAATGGCAGTAATCAATAATATCAACTTGCTTAACAATGACTTTTTTATTCGCATATATATCACAAATAGGACATAACACAACATCAGAAAAAAAGCCATTCTTTGCTGGACCATAAAAATCGCCAAGACACTTATAGTCAACAAACACAAGGACATCATTTTATTATTAAGCTTAGCACCATCATACAATAGATGTCTGGATGCAATTGGCAAAAAAGTCGTTAGGTAATAACCGTTTGAAACCACAAAGCTGGTAATCCCAAATACAATGCTCCTTGATAATAACACATCTGATTGCGATAGGTAATATTCTGCATCAGTCAATCTGACAAGAGCACCAGGATTAATAGCCAGACCTATTTGCCAACCTAGTGGTATGTTATAGAACTGCATAAAAGAAACCACACAATCAACAAATTGAACTACGACTACAAAAATAGTTACAACATTAATATCGGTAATAGATTTAATGAGTAATGGAAGTGCCAATAATAAGGCAATGCTTGATATATGATAAGATAAGAAACTTTTAAAGAATACTGGATTATTAAAGTTTCCACTAATGATACTCGCCAATAGTAATATTGCTAAATATAAACAATAAAGCTTTCCGCAAATGTCAACAGATACTTCTTTATATGACACAAATAGGAATACTATCAGGCCTAATATACATATATTCCTTATTGAAAGAGGGCCGATATTTGTTGATCCTAAATAGAGTATGGCAAATAGTGAAAAAATGAGAACTATATATCGGGACATTTGGAATAATCTTATGATTAGCGATGAATTCCGTAATAAGCATTAAGTCTATCTATATAGATTTTTGCAGACAATGGCATAGAAATATAGAAACGCTGAAATTCGTCAGACATAAATATGACTTTAAACTTACTGACATAATAATTGTAAGTTTCACTGTCTAAAATAGGTTTGAATGCAGATTGTGTATGCATATCCATCTCGTTAAAATATTGTTTTTTAAATATACCTAGATGAATTCCATGGTGGGGTCGAAACTCTTCTCTCAAATTATTATCAAAAGGCAGCATCTTGTCTGCACTGCTTTGACACCCCAACTTTGTACAATCATAGCCTAAATCCGTCATCATTCGAAAAAGTAATGCTTCATCATTCGAAATCATGACCTCAGGGAAAAAGTACCTTTTATTTAGTCCTTCTTTAATCCTTTTGATATACTCCAAGTTTTCTTTGGTATAGAATCTATGTATGTCAACAAAATGAAGTCCTGTAAGTCGTTGCTCTACGATTCTCCTGCTAAATATAAACTTGAAAAACAGATGAAAATGAGCATATTTTATTCTCCTCAATATGTTTTTCAAAGTCTTAGGATACATAGTAATCCGTCTGAGATTATCAAATGGAAGGCCAGTCATGATTGTCCGTTCTGCATGCTGAAGATGAAGGGGTTTAGGTTCTCTTATATAGAACATGTCAACATCAACTACATAAAGGTAGCTATATTCCCAAAAAATCTCATCCCATAAAATCCATCGAGTAGAACTTGCCGTTAAAGAGTTTGTGTTTGAAAATTGAAAAGTATTTTCTTTGAAGATAACCTTGTCGTACAAATCAAACTCCTTCAACAGTTTTTTTACATCATTCGACAAAGAGTCATGCAAGAAGAGCATAATGTCATATTCAGGATATGCTCGCTTGCAAGAGTACACCAACAAGGGTATAAATGCTTGATACATTTCTCCATATACATATGTTGTAAGGAGGCAAGGCTTTAATTTCTTCATATGTTTATAACTTTATTTGCAATATGTTTTACACGTTTCTTTTCGACATCATCCAATCCAATAGTATATATGGCGATTAGTACGAGCATTTCTAATGCTATTATTTGAATCAGTTTACCAAAAATAGAACCAATCGAGATGCTGAATATCATATATCCCGTAATCACAGAGATTATGGTTACGAGTATAACGGGAGCATATAACTCCTTGATAAATTTACAACAATTCATTTTGACACAACGAGATAGATACAAAATCCTTGTGATGGACGCAATAGTAGTCAATAACGCATTGACCATATAGACTACATACACAGAGCATCCAAGTCTTAGCAGTAAATATGATAATGGCAAAGACAACAATAAAACAGCTGACACCCACAATTGGTATCCTTTTAATTTGCCAGTTGCTCTTATGACGGTTATTACTGGATAACCCATAGACTCTATTAGTGCTGTTAAAAGTACCAATATACAAAATGGTGGTGCGTAGGATGGAACTTCTACCAACCACAAGTCCAAAACTAGCTGGATATTTAAAGACAGGGGTAGAGCCACTATAAAGAATAGATAAAACGAGAATTTAGATGCTGTTTTACATAGTGATAGCATCTCATCGTATAGACGTTGTGCATAATATTTTATTAAGCGGGGGTTGGTGGCACTTTGAAAACTGCTAGAAAACTGCCTGACTGCTCCCATAACTTGAAATGCTATTCCATTTGCTGCATTTACAACAGGACCGAAAAAGATATTGATTAAAATATTAGATCCTTGACTAATTAGCAATATCGCTCCCGAGCCAATGATGTTCCAGCCTGAAAAACTTACGATACCAGTAAAAAGAACACGATTCCAACATTTACTATAATAAGCCTCTGGGAACTTCTTTTTTACGTATAAATATTGGATGATGAACTCAATAATTGATAATACCACAATAAACATTGAATAGGTTACCAATTTACTGTATTGAGTAATATCCAACAGTAGTAAAAGAATTGATGTTAATTTAAGGACTACGTTTATTACGCTAAATGCTGCGTATGCCCCCATTTTTTCATTCGCGATTATAACTGCCATATACGGGGCCGACATAATGCCGACAATGAAATTCACTACGGAGGACATATATACATACCTGACATCTACAATCTTCTCAATCGGATAGTTCAATTGCGTCTCTGTAAACCATAAACCAATAGTGCCGAATATGATAATTAGTATAATAGAGAGTATTAAATGTAGGTTGATGCTCATACAAAACACATTTTGGAATCCCTTTATATTCCCACGTCCTATCTCCAAAGTCATAAAACGTTGGGATGCATCGACCAATGTGTTCTTAAAAAACATCGCGAAACTGACCAGCCCGGCAACTACATTGAATATTCCAAAATCTTCTATTCCTAAAATATCAAGAAGTAATCTCGAAGAATACAATGAAATCACCAACGAGACAAGAAGTCTTATATATAAATATAATGAGTTCTTTGCTATTGAAGGAGAGTTCATCTTAACCTTGTTGTCAGATACTTGTACCATTATTGTATATTGAACGAAGTGTTGATTTCCACTTTCACCCTATCAAGAACCTCCCCGCTCTCGCCATCAACATATGAATGGTTCCAGATGAGAAAGGGATGATCACAACGTCCCCCAAGAACTTCTTATTTTGTACTGCCGCTTGTATCATTTTCTTGATTGTTTAATTGTATCTTACCACTCTAGCAGGATTCCCCACCACAACTGCATTTGCTGGTACGTCTTTCACAACAACACTACCTGCACCGATAACCGCATTGTCTCCAACTGTTATTTTCCCTATGATAGAGACATTGCAACCTATTGTTACGTTATCACCTATTATCGGCACTTGCTCATTCTTGCCATCCTGCTTATTGCCTATCACCGTATAAGGGCGAATACTACAGTTTTTGCCTACTTTTACATTTTGGTTCACTATTATGCCACCAGCATGTCCTATTTTCAGCCCTGGACCAAAAGAATTTATGGGGATTTTCAGCCCTAACTTCTCGCTCAATCTAAGGTATTGAATTTTATAAATTACCCTCCCCAATAATGTATTAACACATTGATTATTAGTATAATACTCGCAGCACCTTAGTGAAAAGGTAAAATCCCATATTGTGGGTGGAATGAATAGATTCTTTATTTGCTGCCATATACCTGTTCTTTCTGGAAGGCCTTGCGCCTTTCGGTCACATTGCAGGTAATATTTTCAATCGGCCTTTGTCTTTATCATCCTACCCGTTGGCGGAATTAGGACCTATATGCACTTTATACTATCGGTCAATCGTACGGTATTACGGGGGGATGTCTTCGCTTTTGTTCGCAGATATCTCCGTCCTCGCTCGCAGATATCTTCGTCCTCGTCCGCGGATATCTCTGCCCGTGGCTTTTTATGCCCCGATTAATTCCGCCAGCGGGTTCATCCTTTATATTATTTAATTGCTGATTTCCTTTGTGACGGGAAACTTCTTATCTCAAGAAAGATCATCATCTTTTGGTTTCCAAATACCACTCTGCGAAAGCTCTTAGCCCATTCCTCAATGGCGTACTCGGCTTGAACCCGAAATCCAGTTCCAGCGGCGTTGTGTCAGCGTATGTCACTGGCACATCACCTGGTTGCATCGGTACAAGCTCCTTGTGCGCCCCGAAGTCATAATCCTCTGGCAACACTCCGGCACGAACCAACTCCTCTTGCAAGATGGTCACAAAGTCCAGCAAGTTCTCGGGATGGTTGTTGCCAATATTATAGACCTTATACGGCGGTATGGGTAGGCCGTCTTCACCTGTGAGTCGTTCGGGCGAATGCTGCATCACACGGATAACACCCTCCACAATGTCATCGATATAGGTGAAGTCGCGCTTGCAGTTGCCGTAGTTGAATAACTTGATGGTTTCGCCCCGCACCAGCTTGTCGGTAAAACCGAAGTAAGCCATATCGGGGCGGCCAGCCGGTCCATATACTGTAAAGAAGCGCAAACCTGTAGACGGAATATTGTACAGCTTGCTGTAAGCATGTGCCAACAGTTCGTTGGCTTTTTTGGTGGCCGCATAGAGGCTTACGGGGTTGTCCACCTTGTCATCAGTGCTGTAAGGCACTTCCTTGTTACTGCCATACACGCTGCTCGAACTTGCATAGACCAAATGCTCCACGCCTGTAAGCCCATCGTCATACGAATGGCGACAAGCCTCCAAGATATTGTAGAAACCTATAAGATTAGAGGCCACGTATGCGTCAGGGTTGGTGATGCTGTAGCGCACGCCCGCTTGTGCGGCAAGGTTGACCACGATTTGCGGTTGGTGTGCGGCAAAGAGTTGGTCGACTGTGGGTTTGTCGGATATATCCCCTTTAATAAAAGTAAAAGACGAATTAGAAAGGAACCATTTCAACCTTTCCTCCTTCAAGCGCACGTCATAGTAGTCATTCATATTGTCGATGCCGACAACTTTCACATCAGCAAATTCCTGTAACAGCCTTTTGGTAAGGTTGGCACCGATAAAGCCCGCCGCACCAGTGACAAGGATTGTTTTCCCTTTAAGGATTACATTTTTCGCTAACATATTCTTAATCCCTCCTGAATATATCGCGTGTATAAACCTTTTCCTGCACATCGTCCAAGCAAGCATCATAGCGGTTGGCGATGATGACTTGGCTTTGCGACTTGAATGCCTGCAAGTCGTTCACCACACGGCTTCCGAAGAAAGTACTTCCATCCTCCAATGTGGGCTCGTAAATGATGACATCCGCACCCTTGGCCTTAATGCGTTTCATCACCCCCTGTATGGCCGATTGACGGAAATTATCGCTGTTCGACTTCATTGTCAGGCGGTAGATGCCTACCACACAGACATGCTCCTTGCTGGCATCGAAGCTGCTGTTATCCCTGTAATAGCCCGCTTTGTGCAACACGGCATCGGCGATGAAGTCCTTGCGGGTACGGTTGCTCTCCACGATGGCTGTCATCATGTTTTGTGGCACGTTTTGGTAGTTGGCAAGCAACTGCTTGGTGTCTTTAGGTAGGCAATAGCCGCCGTAGCCGAACGACGGGTTGTTGTATTGGGTGCCGATGCGCGGGTCAAGGCCGACACCCTCGATAATGGCACGGGAATCGAGTCCTTTCACTTCGGCGTAGGTATCCAATTCATTGAAGTAGCTCACGCGCAGAGCAAGGTAAGTGTTGGCGAAGAGCTTCACCGCCTCGGCCTCTTTCATTCCCATAAAGAGTGTGGGAATGTCCTCTTTGATAGCTCCCTCTTGCAGCAATGCGGCGAATGTGTGGGCAGCCTGTTCCATCTTGGCGATGTCGGTGATAGTTTGTATGGCCTCGTTTTCTTCGGTGAAACGTCCATCCATCAATTTCGGGTAGCCCACGATGATACGGCTCGGATAGAGGTTGTCATAGAGAGCCTTGCTCTCACGCAAGAACTCAGGTGAGAACAGCAAATTAAACTGCTTGACCCCTTTCCTGGCATACTTCACATACAGGCTGCGGCAATAGCCCACAGGAATCGTGCTTTTGATGACCATCACCGCATCAGGATTGACGCTCAGCACGAGGCCAATGACATCCTCGATATGGTGAGTGTCAAAGTGGTTGAGTGCCGGGTCGTAGTTGGTGGGTGCAGCAATCACCACAAAGTCGGCATCCGAGTATGCCTTTGCCCCATCCAACGTGGCCACAAGGTTCAAGGGCTTTTCAGCCAAATATTTTTCGATATACTCGTCCTGGATGGGCGATTTCCGCTGATTTATCAAGTCAACTTTTTCGGGGATTACGTCCACAGCCGTCACCTGATGGTGTTGCGACAAGAGTGTGGCTATAGAAAGCCCTACGTAGCCGGTGCCTGCCACCGCAATTTTAACGTCATTAAGATTTTTCATAAGTCATTTTTTATAAAAAGCTTAATATATTTTATCACATCTTCTTTTGTTATGCCACGTTCTTCAGAGAACAGTTTTTTCTCAATAAAGACATATTTGAAAGTGCGATCTTTGTAGTCATTATGCATTTCAGGCATTCCCAACTTTGTAAAATCAACAATTCTTTCTTGATTGAAATAAATATTGATTTGACCCTCTTTTATGCATTTAATAGAGGGTGTACTTTCATAATCAAAAGCACCGACCTTAAACGAATCTTTAATCAGATTTACTATCGCATCATATATTCCCCCTTTGTCAGTCATAACCTTATCACTAATTTCCTTGCCCAACATGGCAACCATTTCGGAATACGTCTTCCACAATGGAATGTACTTATATTGGCGTGACATCCATTCGTCAAAGGTCGGTATTTGATTCTTATGTATTTTCATTAGATGTATGATGTCATCATCAGACAACATATATATTTTAGTGCCACAACAAACTTCTACCTCCCTATAAAAAGATTCATAGTTGAAAAGTTGTTCCCTTTTCAGTTTTCCATCAGGTTGTAAACATTCAACCAGTTTCTTTATAGAATCCTTAAAGATTTTCTGCTCATATACAACTTGGTGATGCTTGAAAATCCAATTTTGCTGAAAATTCTTATTTTCTATCAAAGCGCGAATTTCATACAATGCACTTTTGGAATAGGCTATTTGCCACTTACCTTCATACTTGTATAATATGATTGAACGAATAATACGTTCTACATCAACAGAGTTGCTCTGATAACCAGACGCCCAACTGTCTCTGCAGATATAGTCAAACTTGTCCGCATCAATTACATCTCCATGCAACAATGATATGAAACAATCTTCCAATGATTTCTCTGGAGTTCCATATTTGAACCCCATTATCATTCTGCCAACAAGAGTAGGGTCGCCATTTAATTTTATGATTGATTCGTAATAAGTTGTAATGCAAAGAAGAGCCGAAATGATTTCGTGTTGTTTTACATCTGTATTTTCAAGGTCTATCGCATTTAATCCGTTATCTTCCTGTCTTTCAAAAAGTGCTTTTTTATAGATGCTGAAGAGTTTTCCGGGAGTTCCAAAATGCTCTTCCAGCGTGTGAGAAAACGGTGAATGACCAACATCATGCAATAAACAAGCTATCAAAAAGGTCGTTTCTAAAGTTTCACTCAACACCAACTCAGGGTTATTTCCCTTTATAGCTTCAACGAACTTCTTGCCTATTTGATACACACCAAGTGAATGGACAAAGCGATCATGGCGTGCACACGGGAATAACGACCTTGAAGATAATTGCTCTATACGTCTCAGACGCTGAAAATTTGGAGTGTCTATAAATGAACTACAGAAACTCTCCGGCACCGTAATATAACCATGTACCGTATCAAGGAAAGTTTTATATTTTTCCATCTTGAATAAATTCTCTTATGATTCGAGATAGGATTGAGCGGGTATCAAAGTCCAGTTTGTAAAATTCACGTATAAAACGGTTCTGGATTTGACTATTTTTAGACAGCTTAATTATGCTCATCCCAGAAACTGTATTTTGATTTGCCAGTGCCAATGCCCTATTCGTTGCTTGAAGCGATAATCTCACCGAGATGAATTGGTCGGTTTCGCTTACCCTATTCATGATGGCTCTGAAATTTGAGATAGAGATTGAATCTATTTTATATCCTTCTACGTAAACCGAACCTATTATCTCTGTTATTTCTATCGTTTTATACATTTTAATATATTTTATGTATCAAATTTTTATCAATACTTGCGTTCTGACATCGTATATCTGCAAGGATAACTCCGTCATTTTCTCAGGGCTATGCAGCTTTTTTTATTCTGATCTCTACGTTTGTATTTTTTTTTGCAACACAGTTTTTAATGTTTCCAGACTATGGAGGTCTGACCCACTGTAATCGTACATTCCTACTTTTTTCAACTTATAGGCTTTCTTCTGAACGCCCTTGCCGTATAATCCATGAAGCGAGAACAAGTTGAGCTGGAACTTTATGTTCGTAGATTTCAACCGTTTGTAGTCATCATCTTCCATGTATATATACCGCTCGGGATGCGCTAATATGGGGTAGTAGCCTTTGGATTTGATGCGAAGCAGAATGTTTTGCAATCCCATTGGAGGATTGAAGTAGCTCGTTTCTACCAACAGATGTTTTCCGTCTTTTCCTAATGGCAGTAGATCGTTCTGTTCCAATCGTTCCTCAAAGAGTTTGTCAAGCATGTTCTCGGCTGCAAGGTGCAGGGTGACGTGTCCACCGTATGCACCTTGTAGTTCGGCAAAACGATTGCGCAGGTGACAGGTTGTGTTGGGTATGTCCTCCATGATATGCGGGGTGAGCCATACTTCTTTTATACCTAATCTTTCGTATTCGGCGAGGATTTGCAGGGCTTCTTCCATCGTCTGCACACCGTCGTCCACGCCGGGCAGGATGTGGCTGTGCCAGTCCGTGAAACCACGAAAAAATCCACTTTCTTCCAACATCTGTTTCTTTCGGAATGGCCACATATCAATTAGTAATTAGTAATTAATAATTAACAATGAACAACTATTTGTCATCATGGTGATTATCAATTTTCAATTGTCCATTGTTAATTGTTGTAGTAGCTTTTGCCACCGTAGCCGTACTTGTACCCGTATCTATACCCATAACGGTAACCGTAACGATAACCGTAACGATTGCCACCGCCCTCGGTGCCGTTCAGCAAGAGTGCCATGTTCTTGAAGCGTTTTTCGTCATACATGCGCTGTAGTTCGGGAAGCATGTCACGTTCCAGCAGCCCGGCACGTACCACAAAGATGGTGCGGTCGGCCAGCTTCTCGATGATTTGCGTGTCAGCCACGATGTCGATGGGCGGGCAGTCGATGAAGATGTAATCGTAATTGTCCCGCAACCGCTCAATCGTTTCCTTGAACAATGGCTCTGCCAATAGCTCGGTCGGGTTGGGAGGGATGGTACCTGCGGGTAGCAGGAAGAAGCCTGGAATATCAGGGTTTTCCTGTACCAATGCGTCCAAGTCTGTTTCTCGTTTGCCCAAGTAGTCGCTCAGCCCCTTGTAATGCGAGCCAAGATAGGCCGATGCGGAGCCGTGACGTAGGTCGCCGTCGATGACCAGTACTCGCTTGCCTTTCAAGGAGAAGGCTGCGGCTGTGTTCATTGTCAGGAACGTCTTGCCACTACCAGGGTTGAACGAGGTGAACAGGGTGACGCTCGCTTTGCCGCCGGTCTTGGTATCGAGCATGAACTCCAAGTTGGTGCGCAGCACGCGGAACGCCTCGTTGACAATATCCCGGTTTCCTTGCCTGATAACTATCGTTTTCGCATCATGGACTTTTTTCTTTCCCTTGCCGCTTACGTCCAACGGGATTTCCCCAGCGAATGGCAGCGAGAGCGACTCCAAGTCCTTGCGCCCGCGTACCTTGGTGTTCATATTCTCACGGATAAAGATGATGACCACCGGGATAAGCAGGCCGAGGGCTATCGCAACCAAGGCAATGTTCTTCTTGACCGGAGAGGTGGGTATCATGCTGCCCGAAGGCGGGGTGATGACGCGGGTGTTGTAGGCAGTGAACGCCTGTGACAACTCGTTTTCCTCACGCTTCTGCAAGAGGAATAGGTAAAGAGCCTCTTTCACTTTTTGCTGTCGTTCTACAGAGAGCAAGTATTTCCCTTGTGTAGGATTGGCGGCAATCCGTGCGGTGGTCTGCTGCTCGCTCTGCTGAAGTGAGCGCAACTGGGTATTAAGCGTGGTGATATGGTTGTCTATTGAAGTAATGATGGCATAGCGCATGTTCTCCAACGATTGGTCCATATCCACTACCAACGGATTCTTTTCGCTACTGTTTGCCACCAAGTCGTTGCGGCGAAGCTGAGCGGTGTTGTAATTGGCAATCTGCTGTTCGATACCTGGGCTTTCGATACCCGAATTAGCCGGGAGCAACTGGTTTTTACTGGTAGCGTTGGTAAGGTAGTTACGGATATACCGTGCCATCGACAGTTGTGTGTTTAACGCGAGTATCTGCGCATTGGTCTCGCTGCTCTGTGCCATATACATGCTGGCTGCCGCCTGCACGTCGGGCAGGAGATGTTCGCTCTTGTACGAGGAGATGTTTTCATCCACATTACCGAGTTCCTGTTCAATAACACCGAGGCGTTCGTTGATAAACTGCGACGTGCTGACGGCAATCTGGTTTTTGTCCTTTATCCAGTTTTCGTTATAAATGGCGATTACCGTGTTTAACACGTCTTCTGCACGTTGAATGCATACATCTTTGAAAGACAAGTTGATGACTGTTGACTTCTCATCATTAAGGGAAACCGACAGATTGGAAGCGTAGTTTTCTGTGGCATCTTGATAGCCAATGCGTGACACGAAAACTGGAGCCTCATAGTTTAAGGAATCATTTATTGACTTTATAAAAAGTTTGCCTACCGGTGTGTCAACCGTGTCGTTCAACATGGAAGTAACTTCACCGTCAATATCTTCACCGTCGTGTGAGAAATCGCTTAATTTTACTTGGCCATTTTTTGTGGGATTGATGGTAAAGGCGATGCTTTCATTGTCCCGCAGGTCATTGAAAGATACCATGTAGGGGCAGACTTGGCCGTACAACACTTTCTTATAAAAACCGCCGTCCATATAATAACTGATGTCGAGGTGTAGTCGTTTCACCACGTCAAGCATCACCGCAGGCGACTGTAGGGATTGCATCTCATTGTTGACATTGGTGCTGGTTTGAAATAGGTCTATATCGCTCAGTACCCCGGCAGCGTCACTTATCGAATTCCCCTTGCTGTCCTCCTTGATGAGCAGTGAGGCAGAACGGGTATATACAGGGGGAGTGGTCAGCAGGTAAATGACCGCCACACCGATGGTCACGGCCAAGGAAATGACAAACCAATACCATTTGCCGAGGCACAGGTAAAAAAGGTCTTGGATACGGATGAAATCATCCGCTTGCTTGGGTCTTGTTGGATTGTTTTGAGTTGCCATGCTTCTACTTAATCACTTGTCACTAATACTTAAACCTAATTGAAAATGAGGATAGCCACCGAAGTCAGCAGCGATGCCAATGAAATCCAGAACGAGGTGGAACGCACGTTGTTTCCGTTCACGGTGGACTGCCGTGCTTTCACTGCATTAGGTTCCACGTACACCACGTCGTTCTGTTGCAGGTAGTAGGCCGGAGATGTATAGACGTGCTCCCCTGAAGTGAGGTCAATGCCGTACACCCGTTGCACCCCATCTTCCTGTCGCAATACCATCACCTTGTTTCTGTTACCGTAAATGGTCAGGTCTCCCGCCATGCTTAACGCATCAAGGACAGTCAGACGGTCACGGTCAATGCTGAAACGTCCTGGGGTGTTCACCTCACCTAATACCGAAATGCACAGGTTCATAAATTCCACGGTGACAACAGGGTCTTTCACCAAGTTCTCACGAATCAGCTCATTTTTGATATAGGATGCTATTTCCTCACGTTTCTTTCCCATCACATAGATTTTGCCCAACACGGGAAAATCAATCTCCCCGTTGGCATCTACTGTATAGCCAGAAATACCAGAATTGGTTGTAGTTGAATAATTCGTCCGCAAAGATTGTCCAAGTTGTCTTGTCACATACGGCAGATTGAACAAGTCCGTCAACTGTGGGTCGCGGCTGTTGACGATAATCGAAATCTTGTCCTCCGGCTGCACGGTTATCGCCTGCACCTCCGGTAATTTCACTTCACTCTCCCCCGGCTTCAGGTCTTGGAAATAAACCACCTGCTTCGACGAGCCGCAGGAACTCAAAAACATTGTCCCGATGATTAAAAGGAACAACGCACATGCTGTCTTGTATCTATTCATTCTATCACTATTTTTCATTTCAATGCCAACTGATCCACCATGCGCTTATGCCGTTTGATGGCCCGGTTGATGCCCAACTGCATCAAGGTCCACAGGGCAATGTCCAACACCAAGAGCAGCGTAATATTCATATTTAACACACCAACCAAAATCCAGTTGATGCCAATAAAAGATAAAGCTACACACAGGATGGTCACCATCACGGCACGGGGGCGAAGCCCCGTCCGCAACAGTTTGTGATGAAAATGATTCTTATCCGGCATAAATGGATTCTTACCTTCCCGTACACGGTGCATCACCACCCTTACCACATCAAACAAGGGCACGATAAGCGTGGAAAAGGATAATACCAAGTTGACTTGACCTGCCTCGCCTTCGTTCATGTCAATACGGCTGAGGTGTATGATCAACAGACTGATGATATAGCCCAATGTGAGGCTCCCGGCATCGCCCATAAACAGCTTGTGGCCGCGCTTGGCATTGCCGAAGACATTGTAGAACCAAAACGGAACGATAACACCGAAAGTGGTAAAGGCAAGCATGGCAAAAACATATTCTTCTTGGAAAGTACACATACCTCCCAACACAACAAGCGCGATGCAGCACAGACCGGAAGCCAGTCCGTCAATGCCGTCTATCAGGTTGATGGCATTAGTAATGTAAACTACCACGAACAGAGTGACGGGTACACCGATATATACAGGCAGGCCGTATATGCCGAACAAGCCACCCAACGAATTAAACCATTCGCCCGACCATACCAGCAAAAGGGCGGCGGCAATCTGCACGAGGAACTTGTAGCGGTAGCCGACCCCTATAAGGTCGTCTGTCACGCCCGTCAGGTAAAGCGTCATGCAACCAACCGCAAAGAACAGGAACTCGTAGAGCACGACATAGGGCGAAAGGTTCTCGATGGGATAACCCAAATAATAGCGTATGCCAAGCATAAAGCACATGGTGATAAGTATCACCGGGAAAAAAGACAACCCGCCAAGCCGGGGAACGGGTATGGTATGCACTTTGCGCTCGTCCGGTATGTCAAACAAGCGTTTCTTGTAGGAAATCAGCAGGATTTTGGGAACGATTGCCATCCCAAGTACCAATGCCAATAACCAGGCTGTCAACAAAAACACATAGTTCATAAATAAAATAATGATTGTCTGGCTATAGGGGGGAATGAAACAATTAAGATTCTATACGTTTTTCCCGTGATAAAAAGTCGACGATATTCTTTACTTTCCGGTTATGCCATCTACAGAATGAAGCGTTGTTGCAAGAAAAAATTCTCGCGTCATAAATCCGCAATTTTTCCGTATCTCTTAGGCAATGCAAATTATGTGTGGCCTCCAAGATATTCTTAACTTTTACACTTGCCATTACAATTGGAGTCGGTGCATTGGCTACTTTCATTGGAGTAATAATAGAATCGGCATAGGCACGGCAAAGGAGAAACGCAGACCGTTCGAATGCCACCCAATAGTCATCGGTACGGTAAAGGTAGATTTGCGACAAGTTACTCGCCTCCATGAACAAGATGTCAGGTATATGACCATTTATCAATTCAATCAGTTCAACCACCGATGAATTCATGTCATTACTTTCTAAATATTTATATGAGCTGGATATACTCCATATTGACTTCAACTGCCGCAGCCAACAACATGGGCAGTTCCACCAAGAGCCGTTTTGTTTTGGAACCCCGTGTAGTCACCAAGGTTCCAATATAGCCATCCAGTTGTCCTCCGATGATACGTATCTTGCGGTTCAGCATATCCGGGGTTATTTCCTCCGGTCGGTAATATTTTGGATTTTCTGTGGCTTCCACAGCCTTGATAAAGCGTTCCATGTCTGTGTTCCTTACTACAATGGGGGTGTGCTGTACACCTAACTTGTAGCGGTATTGCAGCGTGGGGATGGCTTCAACTATAATGTCGAGTTTTTCCTTTGTTTCCTTGACGAAAAGCAAGTCTTGCATGAACGGTACTTCCCGGTCTTCTCTTTTCCCATGAATGGTAAGCAGCTTATGCACCATCGGGGTAAAGAACTCTATCCCCTTGTCCTTGAACATTAGGTAGGCAGGTTGTTTGGCGTTTCTCCGTTTGAGGTCGCGCATCACGAACCACTGCCTTTCATCTGTCGTAAGCTGCGATATATCCATAACCCCTACCTTATTATATTGGTTACTTCTCACAAGAAAAGAAATTATCAGGTGACGATTATCAACCGCCTGTTGAGCGAAGGGCAATTCTCTGAATCCTGCAAGTGTTTGTTATTTACTGAAACACAAGCAGTTATACATACTTCCTCAAAAAGTTCGGGTGTTTCACCCGTTTCCACATTATTCATACTTTGCCTATTCAGGCTTAGTCAGTTTATCATTTAGTGGAGTTTGCATTACAACTCCAATGCGGTACATCTCTTAGCAAGAGATGTATCTTTTGGAATCACAAGCATTAAGGTGTTGTAAATCAGTACAGAAAAGAAATCCACAATTATCCATCACTCAACATCTGTTAGACAAAAACAAGTTCTGTCAAACATCAAAATAGGTGTCAAATGAATCTTTTTTGCTCATTCTTACTGTTTTATTTGATATTTTTTATACCTTTGCACCTGCGTATATCTCTTGCTAAGAGATGGTTAGATTTGCTCAACAATTCAAGAATTTTAATACCCCCTTGGCATATTAAGCCCAATCTTCCGAAAACTTCTACCACAAGTGGTTTCTTGTCCTATAGCTATCCTGATCCCGGATAAACATGCTGTGGCTTAAAACCCTAAAACCAGTACGTGATGCCGAATTCGGTACATCTCTCTTTAAGAGATGTGTCCGATGGATACTAGCATTGAATATCAGCTATTTACAGATTAAAAAGCGACCGTTGCTCAACAAATTGCTTACATTTGCCAGGCAGATACATAAAAATTGTGAAGCGGACGGAACAGCAACGGCAAAAGGCGATTGAAGACGAAAAGAACTATCTGAAAGCCAAAGGCATATTCTTCGGACTTGTGTTCTCCGACAGCCTTATTTGCATCAAGGTCATAGAGAGCGTGAAGGAAATGGAAGAAGAAGGGCGGATAATGCACCATTGTGTGGGCGGTTATCACAACAAGGCAAACTCCCTTATCCTATCCGCCACCATTGACGGCAAACGGATTGAAACGATAGAAGTGTCACTGAAAACGCTGAAAGTGGTACAAAGCAGAGGGGTATGCAATTCCAATACCGAGTACCACGACCGCATCATCCGACTTGTGGAGGACAATGCCGGACTTATCCGTCAGCGTATGAACGCAGCATAATATCAACCTATAATACAGAATAATATGGAAGTAAGATTTGAAAGTATGGTTTGCTTGTGGGACGATAAAATTCCCACGATGTTCCTTGAATTTATGAACCTCCTCACTCTTTGTCAGAGTGAGGGGCAGTTAAGGGCGGGCGTCAAGGACTTCGCCAAGAAGCACGAACTTGACAAGTTCTTTCATTACGGCTTCGGCTCACACCATTTCTACCTGCACCAACGCTACACAAGCGACCCCGAAATGGTGATGCAGAACAGAGTGC
>ENA-ORSS01001048-ORSS01001048.1-human-gut-metagenome-genome-assembly--contig:-NODE-1048-length-30395-cov-8.838233_pt1 | contig 30395 bp, 29 predicted proteins | sample MGYA00241899_ERZ509162 | MGnify/ENA primary metagenome ERZ509162 (study PRJEB26280, sample SAMEA2338641) | human gut metagenome | biome: human gut; feature: human-associated habitat; material: faeces... | reverse complement strand
TTTTAAGGTTATCTATATCCTCAAATCCTTGGGGATATAATGGATCTCTTGGTTTTTGGTCAATCATTAATTTATACCTCTACTTTTATTTAAAAAAGTAGATGGGTAATTTAATTAATTTTAATTAAATTAATTAACAGGTAATATAAGGAAAATATCAATAGTATTAATGCAGGTATGTTTATGCCAAAGAGTGTTAGACTTATTGGAAGTATAATTAACACAATTAACACTACAGAAACTCCAATAATAATTAAATTATCAAATTTGGGATATGTAACATTACTAATCATCAATAAAGACACTATAATCATTAATATTAAAGCAAGATAAATATTGAATAATCCGCTTAAATAGAATGTAGCTAATATAATGGCTATTCCAGGGATTGGAAATCCTATAAAGTCATGTGTTTGAATGTGGTCTGCTATTGCATTGTATCTGGTTAATCTTAAGATACCACAAGCTACAATTAATAAGCTAATGATTGTTGGAATTATTGAAAGATTATGGGGTATTGTGCTGCTAATTGTATAGAGAAATACTGCAGGTGCTGCACCAAATGATATGGCGTCTGAAAGGGAGTCTATATTTTGTCCAAATTTTAATGCATCATTTCTATTAATTTTCCTAGCTACCCAGCCATCTACAGAGTCAAACATGATGGCTATTATCATTAAAATAGCTGAAATAATAAGAAGAACAGACTGAATCAACTCAACTGCAAACATTAGTCATCTCCTCCTTGTGTAACAGCAAAAGCAACAGTCCCTATAAATCCAAAAAGCACTAAAGCTAATGAAATATCTTTAAAGAATGATATGTCATACATATCTCCAACAACAAGTAAAGATAATGCAAAAGCTACAACTACAACAGAACTACTTAAAAGTCCCATTGTTGTAGATTTATAAGCACTTGCCCTTAACGCAGCAAGCATCATTATCTGACAAAAGAACAGTTTGCACAGCAGGATTTCTTTGAACGCACCATGTACGCCGGGGTGCATTACGGAACAAAAAAGGAAGATATCCAGGCGGTGCTTGACGATGGCAAGTATGCCGTCATGTCCCTGGATATGTGTGGCGCAATTGCCATGAAGCGGCATTTTCCGACCGCAATTATCTATGTGGCAAAAGATAAAGAAGACATGATTGCAGATATTGTGCAGTCGGATTTCCCTGTCGGGGAGAAAACCCTTCGTCTGTTGTCGCTGGATGCGGAGAAACGGAATCGGGAGATCTGCGATTTTGTCATTGATAACCGGGATGAACAGGGGAGTGAGCGCATTCTCCAGCTTCTGAATTTTTGATAAAATGACAAAAAGTACTGTAGAAGTATCGGCTATAAGCAAAACTTATAACCAGCTATAAAAATAAAAGACTAACACTTTTCCTACCTCTGTGGTATGATATAACCAGTTCAAACGAAAACCCCACACTTTACCGGATCAGGTAAATGTGATTTCAAAAATAGCAGAAAAAGGAGAGTATTAAAATGAGCAAAAAACATTACGCAGACAGAAATTTAAAATTTGAAACATTACAGTTACACGTAGGACAGGAGCAGGCAGACCCGGTTACCGATGCAAGAGCCGTTCCGATTTATCTGACTTCTTCTTATGTATTCCACAACTGCCAGCATGCTGCTGACCGTTTCGGATTAAAGGATGCCGGAAATATTTACGGACGTCTGACCAATCCGACAGAGGATATCTTCGAGCAGAGAATTGCAGCACTTGAAGGCGGTGTTGCGGCACTTGCGGTAGGTTCGGGAGCAGCCGCATTAACTTATGCATTTCAGGCAGTTGCGCATGCAGGGGATCACATTGTAGCTGCAAAGAATATCTACGGTGGTACCTACAACCTTCTGGCACATACGCTTCCGGATTATGGCATTGAGGCAACATTTGTAGATCCGTTCAACTATGAAGAGATTGAAGCTGCAATTAAGGATAATACCAAAGCCATCGAGATAGAGACACTTGGAAATCCAAACTCTGAAGTGGTTGATATTGAAAAGATCGCAGGAATTGCACACAAGCATGGAATTCCGCTGATTGTTGACAATACATTCGCGACTCCGTATCTGGTTCGCCCGATTGAGCACGGCGCAGATATTGTGTTACATTCTGCTACAAAGTTCATCGGTGGACACGGAACTACCATTGGTGGTGTGATCATCGACAGCGGAAAATTTGACTGGACACAGAGCAGCAAGTGGCCATGGCTGGTAGAGCCAAACGTATCTTACCATGGGGTAAGCTTTGCAAAGGACTGCGCACCGGCAGCATTTGCTACTTATATCCGTGCAATTTTACTGCGTGACACAGGTGCTACCATTTCTCCGGTACACGCCTTTATCTTCCTGCAGGGATTAGAGACGCTTTCCCTTCGCGTAGAGCGTCATGTGGAGAATGCATTAAAGGTTGTTAAATACTTAGAGAACCAGCCACAGGTAGAAAAAGTAAACCATCCATCCATTTCCAAAGACCCGGAGCAGCAGGCACTCTACAAGAAGTATTTCCCGAATGGTGGCGGTTCTATCTTTACATTTGAGATCAAGGGTGGTGCAGAAAAAGCACAGGAATTCATCGATAACCTTGAGCTGTTCTCACTGCTTGCAAACGTGGCAGATGTGAAGTCCCTTGCCATTCATCCGGCAAGCACCACACATTCCGAGTGCAATGAGGCAGAACTTTTAGATCAGGGAATCAAGCCAAACACGATCCGTCTTTCTATCGGTACAGAAAATATCGATGATATCATTGAGGATCTGGATGAGGCATTTAAGGCAATTCAGTAGAAAATTCAGTAAAAACGTCATTTGTGATAAATCCTTCATTTTACAGGAGACCCCATGGAGAATCAGCATGGGGTCTCTTTTTATGCAAAATGTTCTCATTTTAGAACACGTAAATGCATTGAATTTCGTGAATAACGAGTATACAATTAGTGGTAGCTAATAATAAAATTAAGTATAGATAAAGGAGATTTATTATGTTTGGTTTTGGACAACTGATTGAAGTATTAAAGAAAAGCCCAAAGAAAATTGTATTCACAGAAGGAAGCGATCCTCGTATTCTAGAGGCATCTTCCCGTCTGCTTGCAAGCAACTTTTTACATCCAATCCTTGTAGGCGATCCGGATGAAATCGAAAAGGCAGCAGAGGAGAGCGGATTTAATATCCGTGGGGCAGAGATCGTTGATCCAAAGAAATTTGACCGTATGGATGAGATGGTAGATCTGTTCTGTGAATTAAGAAAGAGCAAGGGAGTAACACCGGAGCAGGCAAGAGGCATTCTTTCCCAGGCAAACTACTTTGGTACCATGCTTGTAAAGATGGGCATTGCGGATGCACTGCTTGGCGGAGCTACATACTCTACGGCAGATACCGTTCGTCCGGCACTTCAGCTGATTAAGACAAAACCTGGCAACAGCATCGTATCTTCCTGCTTTATTCTGGTTCGTCCGTCTGCGACAGGTGAGAACGAGGTTCTTGCAATGTCTGACTGTGCGATCAACATCCATCCGACCGAGGATGAACTCGTAGAGATCGCCGGTGAGTCAGCTGCCTGTGCAAGAATTTTCGGTGTAGATCCGAAGGTTGCATTTTTAAGCTACTCTACACTTGGTTCCGGAAAGGGCGAGGATGTAGATAAGATGCGCAATGCAGCACATAAGGCACGTGAGAAATACCCGGATCTTCCAATCGAGGGAGAATTACAGTTTGATGCAGCGGTATCACCAAGAGTTGCAAGAACAAAGTGCCCGGATTCTTCAGTTGCCGGACATGCAAATACCTTTATTTTCCCGGATATCAATGCCGGAAATATTGGATACAAGATTGCACAGAGACTTGGTAATTTCGAAGCTTACGGTCCGATTTTGTTAGGTCTGAATGCGCCAATCAATGATCTGTCCCGTGGATGTAATGCATCAGAAGTATATTCCATGGCAATCATTACAGCAGCACTTGCATAGTTGAAAACTGATGCGATACTTCGTTCGGGGACTGTTTGATACAGCCCCCGAATTTGTGTTATAATAAAACAGGCTTGAAGCCTGTGAAGGTCATCAGGCTTTGCCTGGTGGCATGTTATCATTAGAATTTATAAGGAAGCTGTTTGCAGGGGGAACTGGAATCAGCAACATCATAAAAAGACAGGAGAAGAAAAATGCGTGTAGGAATGGGTTATGATGTACACAAACTGGTGGAGGGACGGCCACTGATTCTCGGAGGTGTGGAGATTCCGCATACACTGGGACTGCTCGGACATTCGGATGCGGATGTGCTTGTGCATGCAATCATGGATGCACTGCTTGGTGCTGCGGCACTCGGGGATATCGGAAAACATTTTCCGGATACCGATCCGCAGTATAAGGGAATTTCCAGCATGAAACTGCTCGAACATGTGCGTCTTTTACTGGAAAAGAATGGTTATGTGGTAGAAAATATTGATGCGACAGTGATTGCACAGAAGCCAAAGCTGCGTCCGTATATTGCACAGATGGAGGAGAATATTGCAAAGACCCTTGGCATTGTAAAAGAGCAGATCAATATCAAGGCAACGACCGAGGAAGGACTTGGGTTTACCGGAACGGAAGAAGGAATTTCGTCACAGGCAATCTGTATGCTGAACGGATTTTATGAGAGCAGTATGGTTGTCGGGGGCGGGAGTAAATGTGCAGGATGTCCCGGGTGCAGCAGATCATAGATAAGACGTGACTTTTGCCGGAAAATATTGTACACTTAAAATATATAAGAAGAAACAGATGGAAGGACAGACACAATGGAGAATCAATTTCGCTTTTACAATACACTGACAAGAAAGATTGAGACAGTGATACCACACGAAGATGGCAAAATCAAAATGTATACCTGTGGACCGACCGTTTATCATTTTGCGCATATCGGGAATCTGCGTACCTATATCATGGAGGATATTCTTGTGCGTGGACTTTCCTATGTGGGGTATGATGTAAAGCGCGTCATGAATATCACGGACGTGGGACACCTTTCTTCCGATGCGGATACGGGGGAAGACAAAATGTTAAAAGGTGCTAAGCGTGAGCACAAGACCGTTATGGAAGTGGCAAAATTTTATGCAGATGCATTTTTTGAGGATTGCCGGAAATTAAATATCAAAAAAGCGGATGTGGTAGAACCTGCAACCCATTGCATTCCGGAATTTATTCACATGATCGAGGTACTTCTTAAAAAGGGATATGCTTATCAGGCCGGTGGAAATGTTTATTTTGATACCAGCAGACTGGAGGATTATTTTGTATTTTCTTCCGCAGTCGAAAAGGAACAGCTGCAGGTCGGCGTGCGTGACGATGTGGAGGAAGATGAAAATAAACGGAATAAAAACGATTTTGTTCTCTGGTTTACAAAATCCAAATTCGAGGATCAGGCATTGAAGTGGGACAGCCCATGGGGTGTTGGATATCCGGGATGGCATATTGAGTGCTCCTGCATCGGAATCAAACATCTGGGGGAATATATGGATATTCACTGTGGCGGAGTAGATAATATTTTTCCACACCATACAAACGAGATTGCACAGTCCGAAAGCTATCTGGGACACAAATGGTGCCCGTACTGGTTCCATGTAAACCACCTGAATGACCAGACCGGAAAAATGAGTAAGTCCAAGGGCGATTTCCTGACGGTATCTCTATTGGAGAGCAAAGGATACGATCCTCTGGCATACCGTATGTTCTGTCTGCAGTCTCATTATCGTAAGCCACTCGTATTTTCTTATGACAATCTGGACAACGTAGAGAGTGCATACGAAAAATTAGTAAAAAAGATTGCCACCTTCAAAGATGAGGGAGAGATGGAGCAGGAAGCATTTGAAGCATTCCGTAAAAAGTTTGCAGATGCAATCCGTGATGATCTGAATACTTCCATGGCACTGACCATCGTCTATGACGTGGTAAAGGCAGATATCAGTGAAAAGACAAAGCTGGCACTGCTGAATGATTTTGACCAGGTGCTGGCACTGAATCTGACAACCGCAGGTCAGGAGAGACTGGACGCGGGAACGAGCGTGGATGCAGAACTGGAACAGTTCATCAATGAAAAGATTGCGGAGCGTGCCGGGGCAAAGAAAGCGAAAGATTTTGCCCGTGCAGATGCAATCCGCGACGAGCTTCTTGCACGGGGCATCACCATCAAAGATACCCGCGAAGGTGTCGTATGGGAGCGCAATGCATGAGTGAAGGAATTGACGCATACATCAAGAAAAAATTTGAGGTTCCGGATGTCGATATCCGGACCTATTCCCCACTGACACTGGCTTATATCGGGGATGGTGTTTTTGATCTGGTGATCCGGTCGGTTGTTGTGGGCAAGGGAAATACCCGTCCCAACCAGCTGCATCACCGGACGAGTCAGATTGTAAAAGCACATACGCAGGCAGTTATCATACAATATCTTGAACCGATGCTTACGGAGGAAGAAGCGGACATCTATCGCAGAGGACGCAATGCCAAGTCGGCAACCATGGCAAAAAATGCAACGATGGCGGATTACCGTAAGGCAACGGGGCTGGAGGCACTGGTGGGATATCTGTATCTGACGGACCGGTTCGACCGGCTGGTTTCATTGATTAAGGAAGCAGCAGATGGTCTACATCTGCGTTTATAAGGTAAAAAATTATGGAAGACGAAAAGAAAACATTTACCGGAATGAAAGAAAATCATATTGAAGGACGCAACGCTGTCCTTGAGGCATTTCGTTCTGGCAGGACAATCGATAAATTATATGTTCTGGACGGCTGTCAGGATGGACCGGTCAGATCCATTACCAGAGAGGCAAGAAAGCACGATACAATCGTCAATTATGTGACAAAAGAACGCCTCGATCAGATTTCCGAGACAGGAAAGCACCAGGGTGTGATTGCTGTCAGTGCAGCATATGATTATGCCAGGGTGGAAGATATTCTGGCACTTGCAGAAAAAAAGGGAGAACCACCGTTTATCCTGATTTTAGACGGAATCGAAGATCCACATAATCTGGGGGCAATTATCCGTACCGCCAATCAGGCAGGGGCACATGGTGTAATCATTCCAAAACGCCGTGCCGTAGGACTGACACCGACCGTCGCACGTACATCGGCAGGTGCGGTTAATTATGTACCGGTAGCAAAAGTGACAAATATCTCCAATACCATGAAAGAACTCAAAGACCGCGGTATGTGGTTTGTGTGTGCGGATATGGATGGAACCTTAATGTACGATATGGATCTGACCGGACCGATCGGTCTGGTGATCGGAAATGAGGGAGATGGAGTCAGTCCACTCGTAAAGAAAAACTGTGATATGGTGGCTTCCATTCCAATGAAGGGAGATATTGATTCCTTAAATGCATCGGTGGCTGCAGGAGTTCTCTCGTATGAGATTGTGCGTCAGAGGATGAAGAAGGGATAAGAAAAGAATGAAGTATGATGCTTGTACGGATGAGGAATTGATTGAAAGACTCCGGCAGGGAGAAACAGAGATCACGGACTATATTCTCGAAAAATATAAGCCGCTTGTCCGCAAATATGCCAATGCCATGTATCTGATCGGAGGAGAAACCGATGATCTGATTCAGGAAGGCATGATTGGATTGTTTAAGGCCATCCGGGATTTTTGTCTGGACAAAGACAGCAGTTTTTTTCATTTTGCAGGGTTGTGTATTCACCGTCAGCTGTATTCTGCAATAGAGGCATCCAACAGAAAAAAGCATCAGCCTTTGAATTCCTATTTATCTTTTTTTGAGCAGGGGGCAGAAGGCAGTATTGGGTTTACCAGCAGCCCGGAGCAGCTGGTGATCGAACAGGAAGTGTCCAGGGATTTGTGGAACCGGGTGAACAGCCGGTTAAGTCCGATGGAAAAACAGGTGTTGCAATTTTATCTGGACGGAAATAACTATATGCAGATCGCAGGGCTGATGAAGAAAAGCCCGAAATCTGTCGACAATGCATTACAGAGAATACGTCAAAAGATCAGGCAGATGAATCATCTGGAGGAAAGAGGGTGAGCGTATGAAGTTTTCAAAAATTGGAAAACATACCATTCGTTGTGTAATATCAGAACAGGAAATTCAGGATCTGGGATACACCATTGAGGAAATTATGAGCAATGGAGAGCGGACGCAGGAATTTATGAACCAGATTTTTGATATGGCAGAACAGAGTTTTGAGACAAAATTTGAACTGGGCATCAAGACAGTGCGTGCTGATTTTATGTCAGACCATACGCTGGCACTTACGTTTTCGGAGCATCCGGGATCGGATGAAATGATGGAGCATCTGAAAGATATTGTCAATGGACTGATGAATGCAATTCCACAGCAGAAGTGGGCACAGATTAATGAAGCACGGCAAAACGAGGAAAATCCGGATCAGGTTCCTGTTTATGCCACGATAGTGTTTGCGGATTTTGATAGGCTGCTCCGTTATGCAAAAAACATTATGCCACCGGATCTGCCTACGGGTCAGCTTTATAAATACGAGGATCGCTATATGCTGATCCTTACATTTTCCGGTATGGAAGAGGGCAGTTTAAGGAGACTCTCGAATCTGACGGATGAATATGCACAGGATATTCTTGTCGGAGCGGAGCGGAAAGCATTCATACAGGAACACGGCATCTGTATTTTGAAAAATGATGCCCTGCAGCAACTCCGGCAATTGTAAAAGAACTGTATTTTGTCAGAAAATAAGAATAGATGATTGCAAAAACAAGAAATAGAAAAGGAGCATCCATATATGGTGCTCCTTTTTTAATATGATAAGATTTATCCTAATACTTTTCGGATGGACTCTAATACACGGTCTGCCTGAAATGGCTTAACAATGAAATCCTTTGCACCGGACTGGATTGCCTCAATAACCATGGACTGCTGTCCCATTGCAGAACACATAACGCATGTAGCGTTTGGATCAGCTGCTTTGATCTCCTTGAGTGCCTGAATACCGTCTTTGTTTGGCATCGTGATGTCAAGAGTAACCAGATCTGGTTTCAACTCGTTATACTTTGCAACGGCCTCTACACCGTCTGCTGCTTCACCAGCGATCTCAAATCCGCCCTTTGTCAGAATGTCCTTGAGCATCATTCGCATGAATGCTGCATCATCAACGATTAATATCTTTGCCATTTATATATCCTCCTGTTTTAAAATCTGTTTTACTATGCTGATAGGGTATAACTGTATCAGCTCGCTATCGATCAAGTCTTCCACGGTCAGGCGAAAAGTGACCTTGACGATATCTGTTCCATTACATAGTTCATCCGGAATCTCGAAAGTCTTGCGATCCTTTGAATTGATAAGCGGAAATCCAATATCTGTCGGCCTGGATAACAGTGACGCCATAGATGTGGCAATGGATCCACACATCTGGTTCATGGCTTCTGCAATTGCTGATAACGTGAGATCATCGAGCTGCAGATTGGAAAGATTACGACCGTCACCGCCCATCATAAGACTTGCAATGACCAGCGCATCCTGAACATCCAGTACCATAAGATTTGTCCCGTCTAAGCCGCTTGTGTATGGAACCTTGACCAGAATATGGTTGTCACTTTCCAGCGTGTTTTCTTTGTCCAGTACTTCTACAAGCGGAGTGGTAATGTTTGTTGAACGGTTGATGATCATACTGAGGGCGGTAGCCGCAGTACCTGTACAGATATTTGCAACTTCACCGATGATATCAGCCTGTTCTTTCGTGATATTCTCCATAGAATTTCCTCCATAGTACCTATTACTACATTTGATTATAGCAAATTTTAGCACATAAAGAAAGAAAATCTTTGCTTTTTTTCACTTTTCATTGGTATCATAACACAGATGTGGTAAAATTGGAATAACAAAAACATGGAATAACCGTAGAAAGGAGAAAAAATGGGAGATAACGAATATCAGGAAGCACTCAAACTTGGAAAAAAAGAATATAAGGCATGCGTTTCGCAGGGGCGCTTTCCCTATCTGCCGGTTCTGGATGATATTTTATCCAGAGAAAATATCCAGACGGAACAGAATATGGGGCTGATGCAGATACCATTGGATTTTGTGGTTGGTACGGCGACGAAAGGAAGAACGTATTCTTTTGCAGCCAATTTTATGCCGATCCTCGATGCGGATACAGAGTTTGCATGCAAATGGATTGCGCTGTCCGATGCACAGGTAAACGAAGGTATCCGGGATCCGATTGTTGCTTATGAATATATGAACCGTTATTATGTGGTGGAGGGAAACAAGCGTGTCAGTGTACTGAAGTATTTTAAGGCAGATTCCATTGTCGCCAACGTGACACGTAAGATTCCAAAGTATTCCGAGGATGAGGACGTAAAATTATATTATGAATATATGAAGTTTAATCAGATTTCGGGATTGAACAATATCGAATTTTCCAAAATCGGTATGGTGGATAAACTGCTTGCACTGATGGGATCCACTGCCATATGGGATGCGGATACCCGAATGGAATTTAACAGTCTGGTCAATCATTTCACAAAGGCATATGAGTTCCGCGGAGGGCGCAAGCTTCCGATCCGGGTGGGGGATGCGCTGACTGCATTTATCAATGTATACGGTTACAATACGGTTCTTGGCATGTCGGATGATGAGCTGAGTTTAAATATTGTGAAATGCTGGAATGAGTTTGTCATGCTCACAGAGAAACAGAGTGTTGGTCTGGTCATGGATCCGCTGGCGGCAGAAGAGCGTAAGGGAAGAAGCATCTTCAGTTACTTTATACCATCGTCAGCAAAGAAATTTACCGTGGCATTCCTGTATCCAAAATCACCGGATACATCCGACTGGATTTATGCGCATGACCTTGGGCGCAATTATCTGGAAGAGACGTTCCCGGATCAGATGAAGACCATCTGTGTCAATGATGTGACGGAGGAACGCACGGAGCAGGTGTTGAATGACGTGATCCGTCAGGGGGCAGATATCATATTTGAGGTGGCACCGCAGATGATGAAAGACAGTCTGAAAGTGGCTGTGGATCATCCGGATGTAAAGATTTTAAACTGCAGTCTGAATACTTCGCATAAGTATATCCGCACGTACTATGCCCGGATGTATGAAGCAAAATTCCTTTCGGGAATGATTGCGGGTGCACTGGCAGAAAATGACAGGATTGCATATATTGCAGATTACCCGATATACGGAATGATCGCAAATATTAATGCCTTTGCGCTGGGAGCAAGTTTTACCAATCCACGGGCAAGGATTTATCTTGCATGGTCCACCAGTGAAAATTATGACAGGGAACGGTTCTTAAAGGACAACAATATTCAGGTGGTATCGGATCAGGATATGATTACACCGCGCGATCCGGGCAGGCAGTTTGGGCTGTATGAGTGTTCGGAGGATGGAAGGAAACTGAATCTGGTGATGCCACTCTGGAACTGGGGTGTATTCTATGAAAAAATGATCCAGAGTATTCTTGCGGGATCTTACCAGTCGGAAGAAAATTCTGAGGGCAGGGCACTCAACTACTGGTGGGGAATGTCTGCGGGTGTGATTGACCTGATCTGTTCGAAGAATGTACCGACCGGGGTCAAGCGTCTGGTGGATCACTTAAAGAGTGATATTAAAAAGGGAGATATTGTGCCGTTTTACGGAGAAATCCGTGCACAGGACGGGACACTCAAAAACAAGAAGGATAAAGCCATGAAACCGGAAGCCATCATGGAGATGGACTGGCTGACAGATAATGTCATTGGGGAGATACCGACAATGGGAGAATTACGTGCAGAGGCACGTCCGGTTGTCCAGATAAAAGGTGTAGAGGAAAAAATGAAATAATGAAGATACTAGTAATAGCAGATGAAGAATCTCAGAAAATCTGGGATTTCTTTCGAAAAGAAGACTATGCGGATATTGACCTGGTAATTTCCTGTGGTGACCTGAAAGCAGATTATCTGTCATTTATCGCAACGATGATTGCAGTTCCGGTATTGTATGTGCATGGAAACCATGATGATAAGTACGAAAGAAAGCCACCGGAGGGATGTATCTGTATTGAAGATACCGTGTATATGTTTCATGGGATAAGGATTCTCGGACTGGGAGGATCTTACCGTTATAAACCAGGGGTGAACCAGTATACGGAAGTGCAGATGGAACGCCGCATCCGGAGACTTTTCTGGAAAATACGCCGAAAAGGGGGCATTGATATTTTGGTGACACATGCCCCGGCAGGCGGTATGCATGATGGGGAAGATCTCTGCCATAAAGGGTTTGATGCATTTTATCGTGTGATTAACAAATACCATCCGAAATATTTTGTACATGGACATATGCATATGAATTATGGAAGGGATATTCCGCGGGAGGATTTCATCGGAGATACCAAAGTGATCAATGCATATGAGAGATATGTAATTGAAATTTAAAAATTGTCTGATAACCACGCGTTATACTGTCAGGCTTTGCACTGCGGTGCAAATGATTGCATGATTACAGCCCTGACCCATAGGGGCATGTTTTCCGGGCTGTAATCATTGCGGATCACATCAGGGGAAAACGGCAACACGCTGGGAAATGTAATTTGATAAAATAATTAAAAAATTCTTGACAATTTAGAAAATACCATGTATGATGTAGGAGTTGACGCGGTCAACGAGATGCTGATGTGGCTCAGAGGTAGAGCACTTCCTTGGTAAGGAAGGGGTCACGGGTTCAATTCCCGTCATCAGCTCGCTTCATAAAACGGTGGAATCCTTTGGGGTTCTGCCGTTTTGCAATTTTTCAGATGTTTTAAAGGAGGTTTTGCAGATGGAATCAATGAAGGATTATGAAAAGGAGCTGGAACGTTCTTTCCGCACGATTAACGAAGGAGATATTGTCAGTGGAGCTGTGGTAGCAGTAACCGATGAAGAAGTGACACTTGACCTGAATTATTATGCACCGGGAATTATCAAAATTGAAAATCTGAGCAATGATCCGGATTTTCATGCGAAGGAAGAATTACAGCCGGGAGACATCATCGAGGCAACGGTTGTGCGTACAGATGACGGACACGGAAACATCGAATTGTCGAAAAAGGAAGCAAACGAAGTGCTTGCCTGGGATAAACTCCGGGAGATGATGGAGCAGCAGACGGTTGTGACTGTCCGGATCAAAGAGAGTGTGCCGAGTGGTGTGGTTGCATTCTTAGAAGGAATCCGTGCATTCATTCCGGCATCCCAGTTGTCCGCAGATTATGTGGAAGACACGGATGCATGGATCGGAAAAGATGTGCGTGTCGTTGTGATTACCGTAGATCCTGAGAAGAATAAACTGGTATTGTCCGGAAAAGTTGTGGCAAGACAGGAGCGCGAGGAAGAAAGAAATCACCGGATTGCCATGCTTGTGCCTGGATCTGTGGTAGAGGGAACCGTAGAATCCATTATGCCATACGGAGCATTCATCAATATCGGGAATGGCATCAGCGGTCTGGTTCATATTTCACAGATCAGCCAGAAGCGGATCTCTTCCGTTCATGAAGTTTTAAAAGAGGGACAGAAAGTAAAGGCGAAGATTTTAAATACCAACGATGGAAAAGTCAGCCTGAGCATGAAAGCGCTGGAAGATATTATGGAAAAGCCGCAGGAGGAAGAAGAGGCAGAGGCAATCGAGTACAGCTCAAATGAAACGGCCGGAACAAGTCTTGGAGATCTTCTTTCCAGATTCAAATTATAATCAGATTTTCTTTAGACAGTAAAAACCCGTGAAGATGAACAGCAGACTGTTCATCTTCACGGGTTCTTTTTAGAAATTAAGCGTTGGAATTCTGATAATAACCAAGCACTTTTTTGACATAATTCTGTGTTTCCTTAAACGGTGGAATACCACCGTACTTGTCGACATTTCCACCACCGGCATTGTATGCGGCAAGCGCAAGGGAAACATCTCCGTTGTATTTCTTTAAGTTCTGCGCCATCAGTTTGGCACCACCCATAATATTTTGCTGTGCATCGTATGCATTTGTGACACCAAGTCCTTTTGCGGTGGACGGCATCAGCTGCATGACACCCATGGCACCGGCAGAGCTGGTTGCGGATGGATTGAAATTGGATTCCTGCCTGGCAATGGCTTTGAGCAGGTTGATATCCACACCGTATGTTTCAGAAGCTTCTTTGAAATATTCTTCGAGGTTCTCCGGAGAAGAAACACTGCCGGAGGAGGTGGTACTATTTGTTGCAGAAGAACTGGAAATTGCCGGGGTATCCGTGACCGGAGACGTATCAACCGGTGCATCGGTCTGCGGGGTAAATCCAAGGATCTGCTGTACCGTATCCAGGGAAACGGCACCACTGTTGCTGGCGGCAAGCAGTGCGTCCACTGCCATGGCCTGTACGCTGCGCTCAGCGGAAGCCAGACATTCCTTAAATGTGGTGACGGCTTCATCCGTATTTTTCGGTGTCTGTATATTGGCAGAAGCTGCTTCCTGCAGCCTGGCTGTCTGTGTCTGATCAATATAAGGTAAAACTGTTACACCCATGATGTTCCTCATCTTTCGTTCGCTTAATCTAACATTCGATCATGCATATCATATCATAATCTGTGGAAAAATAAAAGGAAAAGGAGAAAATTGCTTGAATTTGTAAAAGAGTTGTTGTAGCATAACATCAGACGAAAAAGTGTAGATAAAGGAGCCAGATTATGGAGAAAAAGCCGTTTGTAACAAAGAGTCAGGTGGAGGAGATCGTTAAAACATACCCGACACCGTTTCATTTATATGATGAAAAAGGCATTCGTGAGAATGCAAAAAAAGTAAAGGAAGCTTTTGCATGGAATCCGGGATTCCGCGAGTATTTTGCAGTGAAAGCAACCCCAAACCCATATATCTTAAAAATTTTACAGGAATATGATATGGGATGTGACTGTTCCTCTTACACAGAACTGATGCTTGCAAAGTCCTGTGGATTTGACGGAAAGCATATTATGTTTTCTTCAAATGATACGCCGGCAGAGGAATTTGCCTATGCGGATGAACTCGGGGCAATCATCAATCTGGATGATTTCACCCATATTGATTTCTTAGAAGAAACGATCGGTCATATTCCGGAGACCATTAGCTGCCGTTACAATCCGGGTGGAGTATTTGAACTGAGCAACGGAATCATGGACAACCCTGGAGATTCCAAATACGGCATGACAAAGGATCAGCTCATCGAAGCGTTTAAGATTTTAAAGGATAAGGGAGCAAAGCATTTCGGTGTTCATGCATTTCTTGCCAGCAATACCGTCACAAACGAATACTATCCGAAGCTTGCAGGAGAACTGTTTGAACTGATCGTGGAATTAAAAGAAAAGACCGGATGTGATATCAGATTCGTAAATCTTTCCGGTGGTGTGGGAATCCCTTATACACCGGACAAGGAGCCGAATGATATCGCTGTCATCGGAGAAGGTGTGCACAAAAAGTTCGATGAGATCTTAGTTCCGGCAGGACTTGGGGATGTATCCATTTATACCGAGATGGGACGTTTCATGCTCGGACCTTACGGATGCCTTGTGACGAAGGCCATCCATGAGAAACATATCTACAAAGAGTATATTGGTGTGGATGCATGTGCAGCAAACCTGATGCGTCCGGCAATTTACGGGGCATATCATCACATTACGGTTCTTGGAAAAGAAAATGCACCATGCGATCACGTGTATGATGTGACAGGAAGTCTTTGCGAGAACTGCGATAAGTTCGCGGTTGACCGGAAACTGCCAGAGATCGACATGGGAGATTATCTTGTGATCCACGATACCGGAGCACATGGATTTTCCATGGGATATAATTACAATGGACGTCTTCGTTCTGCAGAATTACTGCTCAAAGAAGACGGAAGTGTGAAGATGATCCGCCGTGCAGAGACACCGGAAGATTACTTTGCAACATTTGACTGTTTTGATGATATCAGGATTACAAAATAAAAGAGTTAGGATGTACAGGTAAAATAATGGAGGACGCAATCCCGGGGGAACGGGATGCGTCCTCTGTTGGTTTAAGAAAACGATGTGCCGCAAAAAGAAAGACCTCAGATTTCCGATTGGAAACCTGAGGTCTTTTATATGCCGGCAGTGGGACTTGAACCCACACGATGTTGCCATCAACAGATTTTGAGTCTGCCTCGTCTGCCAATTCCGACATGCCGGCGCGAACAAATATTATATTAACATATGAAAGACGCATTTGCAAGCCTTTTTATGATTTCGGGAATAGGACTTTTGGTTCATTGACAGAAGTTATCATATATGATAACTTTAGAATACATGAGCACGATTTATAAAGGTGTAAGGGGGCGGATATGCAGGAACGTAATCACGCCAGACAGGAAATTGCAGCCCAGCTTCGGCAGGTGCGAAAGGAGCAGGGGATGACACAGGAACGGCTCGCAGAAAAAGTCGGTACCAGAAAGTCAAATATTTCCCGTCTGGAGAGCGGGAGATATAATCCGAGTCTGGACTTTCTGGAAAAAGTTGCAGGAGGACTTGGCAGGGAGATTGAGGTAAAAGTCACGTGAGGAGGAAGATGCAAAAAGCATGACGATGAAACTTGGAAATTATAAGGATAACGACGTGGAACTGTGCCGTACCACCAATTCCAGAGTGAGTACACATACGGCGGAGGCACTGCTTGAACAGCACATTCCATTTACAAAGAACAGTAAAAAGATTCCTTTTTTCAAGAGGGAAACCTACCAGGGGGCAGATACCCTCTGGGTGATCACCATCAATCCACGCAGATACGGGCAGGCACGCCGCGTGATCGATGGTATGGATCGTGCATACCGGGAGCATCTGGAGTTATCCAATTACTAGAATGAAATTATGATAAAAATGTGAAATGCGTTTTAAAAGCAGAATGAGTGTGGTAAAATTCTATTCAGATAAAATCGTATGAAAAGCGATGGAAATGGAAGGAATGGAAGGAGCCATACTCATTTTTATGTTAGGAAACATGGAGCAGACAGTCGCACGTAAGCAGACAAAAAGGGAGAAAAACAACACACAAAAACGGACAGAAGGGTGGAAACAGAAGGGCATATGGCTGTTTTGGTATGCCGTGGTTCCGGTGTTTGCTTTTTACCTGATGGAATGTTATGAACACAATCCATTTGCGGAAGTGCGTGTGGAAGCACAGCTTTTTAATATTTTTTTGTTTGAGCTGATCGGATGGATGTTATATTTTCTGACCGGAAGAATGTGTTTTGCGTCCAGAGTGCTGTACGGACTTGCTGTGGCGTTTGGAATTACCAATCATTATGTGATGAAATTCCGTTCCACACCGTTTGTTCCGTGGGATCTGTTTTCGGCCGGAACAGCAGCCAGTGTGGCTGGAAACTATGATTTTACACCGGACCGGCGCATGGTGATTGTTACACTTGTTTTTATTGCATTATTTGTGCTGGCCCGGTTTTTTAAAAAAGGTCCGCGTTTTTCCTGGAAAATAAGGCTGGGGAGTATCGTACTGGTGGGACTGGCATTGTGTACATTTGTCAATGCCCTGCAGCAGGAATCGTTTCAGACAAAACATTATCTGTATCCGTTTCTGTTCACACCGGCATATATGACAAAAGTAAACGGCATGGCGGTGACCTTTGCCATGGATCTTGCCTATGTGGCAGTGGAGCGTCCGGCAGGATACGATGCGGATGAAGCAAAAGAGACGCTGGCGAAATACGAAACTAAAACAACAGAAACCGACACACAGGATCTGCCCAACATCATTGTCATCATGGATGAGGCATTTTCGGATTTAAAAGTGCTGGGACCGTTAGAAACCAATGAGGATTACATGCCGTTTATGCACCGGATGCAGCAGGGGGAGAAAAACACGGTCACGGGATATGTCCAGACATCTGTGTGTGGGGGAAACACTGCGGATTCGGAATTTGAATTTCTGACAGGCAATACGATGGCATTCCTTCCGAACGGAAGTATTCCGTATCAGCAGTACATCAAGAGCAGGACACCGTCTTTAGCAGGTTATCTGAAATCCTTAGGATATGCGACCTATGCACAGCATCCGTATCAGGCCAGCGGATGGAACCGGGATAAAGTGTATCCTCTGCTTGGATTTGACAATCTGGATTTTATGGAAGATTACAGGGATGTCTCCTATGTGCGCAATTATATCAGCGATGCATCGGATATGGAGCACATGATAGAAACTTATGAGAAAAACAAAGCCTCCGGCAAACCGGCCTTTATTTTCAATGTGACGATGCAGAATCATGGCGGATATACCGATACCTATATGAATCTGACGAATGATATCCAGTCACAGTATGCCAGCGAACCGCTCAATCAGTACCTGACACTGATCCACAAGACCGATCAGGCACTCGAAAATCTGATTGATTATTTTTCCAAAGTGGATGACAGGACGATCATCGTATTTTTCGGGGATCATCAGCCGAATGATACAGTGGCTTCTGTCGTGGAAAACGGGGCACAGGTAGAGACACAAAAACGTTATCTCGTACCTTATCTGGTGTGGAGTAATTATGGGATCGAGGGAGCGAAAGATAAAAATACGAGTCTGAATTATCTTGCGGCGCAGGTACTTACCGCAGCAGGAGTGCCGACGAATGCATACCAGAATTACCTCTTAAGTCTGAGCAAAACTTACCCGGTGATCTCTGCAGCAGGGCAGACAAAAGGGATCGGAGCCGATGAAAAACAGCTTCAGACTTACAAGAAGCTTCAGTATTATCAGTTGTTTGAAAAAAACAAGGAAAAGGATGAGTAAGAACATGAAAAAAATGATTTCGCGGATGGTGTCGCACCGGTCATTTCCTTATGTGATGGCATTTCTTATGCCATTTATAATCTGTGTGGTCATCTGTATCGGAAACGGGGTATATCCTTTCGGGGATAACTGTATTCTGCATATCGATATGTATCATCAGTACTGTCCGTTTTTTACAGAGTTTCTTCATAAATTAAGAACCGGCGGAAGTCTGCAGTATTCCTGGAATCTGGGACTGGGATCGGATTTTGTTTCCCTATATGCCTATTATCTGGCGAGTCCGCTTAATTTTCTGATCGTGCTCTGCCCAAAACATTATGTGATCGAGTTTATGACGATACTGGTGCTGGCAAAGATTGCCCTGTGCGGACTGACTTTTTTCTTATTCTTAAAATATCATTTTCATCTGATTGGAAAAGACTCAAAACTCCATAAAAATCAGGTGATTCCGGCACTTGTATTTTCTACGGCATATGCATTGTCCGGATTTGTGGCAGCCTACAGCTGGGATATCATGTGGATGGACTGCATCCTTCTTTTTCCTCTGATCATGGTGGGACTGGAAAAACTGGTACGGGAGCAGAAACCGGGACTGTATTTTGTGACACTTGCATTGTCGGTGTTTGCAAATTATTACATTTCCATCATGATCTGTATCTTTCTGGTGTTTTATTTTATTCTTCTCTTTTTTACGCAGAAAGGAGGAAAACTGAAAGCATTTTTACGGTTTGCATGGTATTCCCTGCTGGCAGGGTCTGTCTCGATGGTACTGCTATTGCCGGAGATCGCCGTGCTTTCTGCTTCCGGGTCTGCTGAAGACAGCTTTCCGAAAACGCTGGAGTGGTATTTTTCTGTTATTGCGGAGCTGGGGCGTGCGGCAGCCGTCACTACAAGTTATACGGGAAATGATCACTGGCCGAATCTGTATGCCGGGGCATTTACCCTGGTACTGGTATGGCTGTATGTGCTGAACCGCAGAATCTCCTGGAAGGAAAAAGTTCCGCGTATGCTGATGCTTGTCTTTTTCCTTGTGAGCTTTGCGGATAATCAGCTGGATTATATCTGGCATGGTATGCATTTTCCGCAGGCGTTGCCGGGCAGACAGTCATTCCTTTACATTTTTATGCTTCTGGTCATGGGATTTGCAACGATCCGCAAATGGAAAGGAACCAGATGCTGCCATATCATCATAGCAGTGCTTGCCGCACTGACACTGATGGTTCTCTCCGGATATTACGGGGATGAACTGGTGACAGAGTACATGGCAGTTGTGATTACCATGCTGTTTATCTTAGTTTATGGAATCCTGCTTCTTTTGCTTAAAATTGCCCCGAAGAAAATGCGGATAGCCCTGCGGGAAGCTGCCTTTTGTGTTGCCATTGCAGAACTGGCAGTCAATATGGCGGTAACCGGGCTTGGCGTTACCAGCCGCGTGGCATATACGGATAAACAGGGGTACTACGAAGATCTGCTGCAACAGGCAAAAGAGGATAACGGAAATGACGGATTTTACCGGGTGGAGGACAGTGGGCGAAAAACCAAAAACGATGACAGCCTGTACGGATACCGTTCGGCAACCATATTTTCCTCCCTGATGAATCTGGATGTCAGCCATCTCTTCCAGAGCCTGTATATGGAGGGCGGAAAAAATTTCTACTGTTACAATGGTGCTTCCCCGCTTCCGTCAGCCATGTTTTCGGTGAAGTATATGCTTTCCTCTAATCCGGTGGATGAAAGTCCACTGCGGACACTTGTGGGAAGCAGCAATGGAAATTATCTTTATCGGAATAACTACTGCCTGCCACTTGGCTATATGATGAGCGAGAAGGCAATAAAAGGCTGGGAATCTTCCATGCTTGATAGGATCGGTTCCCTGAATTCCCTGGCACAGCAGCTGGGAGCAAAAGGAGACATGCTTTATCCGGCAACCTGTACACAGTCGCAGGCAGCCGGGGATACGACAATTGATATTTCCGAGGATGGATATTATTATGCGGATTATGTGACCTGCAATGCGGATTCCCTGACAGTATCAAGAGATGACGGATGGACGCAGCAGTATGGAAAGACCACCCACCGCTATCTGCTGGATCTGGGAGAGTGCAAAGCCGGAACAAAGGTCCATATTACCAATCTGAATGCGGAAACGATTGAATATCATGTGTACCGCCTGAATTTCAAGGCCATGTGCACCGCGTATGAGACGCTCAGTGAACAGACCATGTCACTCGAAAAAATGACAGATCGCAGGATTGTTGGAAGTATCGATGTCGGGCAGGCGGGAAGACTGATTCTGTCAGTGCCGGCAGATGAGGGATGGACGTTGTATGTGGATGGGAAAAAGACGAAAATAAAGCCTTTCGCGGATGCACTTATTGGTGTACACTTAAAAGAAGGAACGCACAAAATCGAGCTGCGTTATACCACACCGGGCGTACAGATCGGAGCTGTCATCAGCATAGCAGCACTTTTATTATTCCTGTTTAGTATGTGGATAAGATATAAAACAAGGGGGAAACATGGGGAAAAAATGCATCAGTATCGTCGTACCGATGTACAATGAGCAGGAATCTCTGCAGATTTTGTACCGGGAATTAAACCGCGTGACACGGGAAATGGGCGATTATGATTTTGAATATTTATTTGTCAATGACGGATCGAAGGATGCAACACTGCAAAAGATCCGGGAACTTGCAGCAGAAGATGAGCGCGTGCACTATCTTTCTTTTTCCCGCAATTTTGGAAAAGAAGCGGCGCTGCTGGCAGGATTGTCCTATGCAAAGGGGGATTATGTGACGACGATGGATGCGGATCTGCAGGATCCGCCCACTCTTTTGCCACAGATGGCTGCGATGTTAGAAGCCGGAGACTGTGACAATGTGGCAACCCGGCGGGTGAACCGGCAGGGAGAGCCGAAGATCCGTTCGTTTTTTGCACGCATGTTTTATAAAGTTATGCGGAAACTTTCCCACATTGAGATTGCAGATGGGGCAAGGGATTACCGTCTGATGAACCGTGCAATGGTAGATTCCATTCTTTCCGTCAGCGAATACAACCGGTTTTCCAAGGGAATCTTTGCCTGGGTCGGATATGATACCAAATGGCTGGAATTTCAAAATGTAGAACGGTCTGCGGGAGAAACCAAGTGGAGTTTCTGGAAACTTGTGCGTTATTCGTTTGATGGGATTATCAATTTTTCGGATATTCCGCTGAAGATTTCCTCGTATCTGGGGCTGGTGCTCACCGTGGTTTCTTTTATTGCAATCATCGCGGAAATCGTACGCGCATTGGTATTCGGGGATCCGGTTGCCGGCTGGCCGTCGCTGGTATGTATCGTGACATGCATTGGCGGAATCCAGCTGTTTTGTATGGGAATTATGGGACAGTATATTGCAAAAACCTATATGGAAGTCAAAAGACGTCCGCATTATATCATAAAGGAGAGTAACTGTACCCGGAACAAAAAGAACAACGCACAGAATTGACGCAGATATGCTTTTTCTATATAATGATACAGAAAGACTGCACTGCATTTGGGATGCCGCGCAGTCAGATCATAACAGGTGAGGAAGAATATGCGAAAGATAAAACGCTTTTTGAGTGCCCTGCTTTGTGGGGTAATTCTTATAACAGGAACACTTGCCGGAGTCAGTGTGCGTACAGATGCAGCAGCCAGCAGTTATGCCGTGCAGCTGCGTGCGGCAGGATTTCCGGATAGTTACATCCGTGCACTTTCCGCGCTTCACACAGCATATCCGCAGTGGCAGTTTCAGGCGGTTAAGACCGGGCTTGACTGGAATACCGTGGTCAGCAAAGAGAGCGTAAACGGAGTCAATCTTGTTCCGAAGACTGGAAATGACGCAACCAAATCCACCGCAGACGGTGCATATGACTGGACCACCAATGTGTGGACGGTCTATGACGGATCTTCGTGGGTCGGTGCTGATGCAGACTATATCGCTTATTATTTAGACCCACGGAATTTTCTCAATGAAACCGATATTTTTCAATTTGAAAGTTTAAGTTTCAGCAAGGTGCAGACCAGACAGGGAGTTTCTTCTATCCTGAAAGGAACCTTTATGGAGAATATGGTTGAGGACAGCGACGGATCTGAGCTGGATTATGCGCAGGCATTTATGGATATCGGTGAGGAAACCGGGGTCAGCCCGTATCATCTTGCATCGAGAGTGCGTCAGGAGCAGGGGTTAAAAGGAACCAGTTCCCTGATTTCCGGAACTTATAGCGGTTATGAGGGTTACTATAACTATTTTAATGTGGGGGCAGCGGGCATTACCTCCACACTGGTCATCAAAAACGGACTGGCATATGCAAAAAAAGCGGGATGGAATACCCGTTATGCAGCGCTCGAAGGAGGAGCGAAAATTCTGGCGAAAAACTATATTGGCGTGGGCCAGGATACGTTGTATTTCCAGAAGTTTAATGTAGTGAATCAGAAGAATCTGTACAGCCACCAGTATATGGCAAACCTTGCGGCTGCTTACAACGAGGGCAGAAAGCTAGGACAGGGGTATGCGGACAAGCAGCAGGCATTTGTATTCCGTATTCCGGTTTATTCCGGTATGCCGGCATCTGCAGTGACATTTACAGCCAGTGGAAATCCGAATAACTATCTGAAATCGCTCAGCGTAACCGGACAGACACTGACACCGGTATTTCGCGGAGATACTACTTCGTATTCCCTCGTCGTGGACAGCAAAGTTTCCTCCGTTACCATAAGTGCATCACCGGTAGCTGCGAAATCTTCTGTGACGGGAACCGGCACCAAAAAACTTCAGACGGGAACCAATACGTGTAAAGTTACCTGCAAATCGGAGAGCGGAGCATCCAAAACCTATACGCTTACCATTGTAAAGAAAGCTGGTGCAGCGGCAGAGACCGAGAAGACTTCCGTGACTTCGAAAACATATCAGTTGAAAAACAAAATGGTTACGGGGATTGCGCCGGGAACAAAGGCGGCAACATTTTTGAAAAAACTTAAAGTGACCGCGGGAACGGTCAAACTGTTCAGTGCATCCAAAAAGAGTGTTACCGGAATCGTTTCAACCGGCAATGTTCTGCAGGTGTATGACAGCAAAAACAAGAAAGTTTCTTCCTATACGCTTGTGATTTATGGAGATGTAAACGGAGATGGAAAGATCAACAAAACAGATCTGAACCGTTTGAACAGGCATCTGAATGGTACCCAAAAGCTTACCGGATGTTATCTTAAGGCCGCAGATACAAACCGCAAAAAAGACGGGGTCAATGTGCTTGATCTGGTATATCTGAACAAACATCTTCAGGGGAAGATCACCATTCAGCAGTAAAAGAAAGGCAGAACATATGAGACAAAAAAGCAAAGCAAAAGGAAAACGGATACTGGGAGTGGTACTGGCACTGGTATTTCTGATCAGTTGTATCATGACACCGGATGTGCATGCACAGGCGGAGAGCATGATCATTGCTTTAAGCGCCAGATCCGTGAAAATAGGAGATACTCTGGCAGTGACAGTGACACTTCCGGCAGGGGTGACGGGAACGGTAAATCTGACATATTCCAAAGATCTTTTTACTTATCAGTCAGCAACAGCGGAAACCAGTGTAAATGCAGGCACGGTTTCTATGACTCTGGGAAGTTACGGTTCCGGAAACAAACGTGCAAGCGGAACTGTTAAATTTAAAGCAGATGCGGCGGGAACTGCAAGTTTTGCCGCATCCGCACCATCTGCGGGCAATCAGGAAGGGGACCGCGTGGATGTGGGAGGTGCAAGTGTATCTGTAGCTGTTGAAAATTCGGCAGCGGCAGCAGATGACAAATCAAAAGATAATACGCTGGCATCCCTGACGATTTCCGAAGGAACCCTTTCTCCGGAATTTCAGTCGAAAGTTACCGAATATCAGGCAAAAGTGGGAGATCAGGTGACATCGCTGGCAGTCAGCGCACAGCCAAATGATGCTAAGGCATCTGTGATCTCGGTCAGTGGGGCAGACAAACTGAAAACCGGTGTAAATAAAGTACAGATCGTCGTGCAGGCGGAAAATGGTGTGAAAAAGACCTATACCATTCAGGTGACCAGAGGAGCTGCGCAGCAGGAATCACAGGATACACAGCAAAAAGGAGAGACACAGGCTCCGGCAGACGGGCAGCAGTATTTTACGATTGACGGAACAAATCTCTATCTGACAGACAGTATTCCGGATCGCTATGTTTTGGATGGCTTTGTCAAAGATACAGTGACTTTGTGGGAAAATAAATATCCGTGCATGCGCAAAGACGGAATAGACACACCGCTGAGACTTTTGTATCTGGTGGATGAAAACGGACAAAACGGTGCTTTGTATATGCTGGATCTGGATGATCCGGAAGAAATTTATCCGTTTGTATGTATGAACTATAACCAGTATAAGCATACCATAGAAGAGACAACATCTGCAGAAGCTTCTACCCAGGAAGGGGAAACGGGCCTGTTCCAGAGTACGGAAAGCCAGATGCGGCTGATTCTCTGTGCGTTCGTTGTGGTTGTACTGATTCTTCTGATTATCATAGTGGTTCTGATCGTCAAAAGAAAAAAAGATGATGACGATCCTTATGATGATTTTTATGACGATGATGATGACGACGATGAGGATTACGATGATCCGGACGATGAAAAACTGTATGAAACGGATGATCCGGATGACACCGGGATATCCAAGCGTTACGGAAAGGAAACATTCCGCAGAAAAGGCGGATTTATGCATAAACTGTTAGAGGGTATTGAGGATGATCTGGAGGATGACCTGGATGATCCGGAAGAAGATACCGATGACAGGGAAAAAGAGCGGGAGAAGCGGGAGGACCATTACCGGGATGCAGATGATGAAGATATCATGCTGCAGAAAGAACTGGCAGAAGAAGTTCGAAGCTCCATGCTCGGAAGAAAGAAGAAAACAACCAAAAAAGATACCGATGACGATATCGAATTTATTGATTTGTAGAATTGTAACAGGAGGTATAAATTTTGATTCCATATACAGATAAGGCGAAAAAAGCTCTGAATTATGCGAACCGCCTTTCCCGTTCGTCCGGCTGCAACTATGTCGGAACCGAACATATTCTGGCGGGACTGCTCAAGGAAGGAACCGGTGTAGCAGCAGAAGTACTGACAGCCAATAATGTGGAACTGGAAGCGCTGCTTAAGCTGATTGATGAACTGGTTGCGGCAGGTGAGGAGGTGACGGTGGCAGACCGTGACGGATATTCTCCGCGTACCCAGATGGTTCTGGATCGTGCCAGGGAGATGGCAGACCGTTTTGACAGTGAACGGATCGGAACCGAACACCTGCTGCTTGCCATCATAAAAGAGGGGGATTGTGCAGCTTCCCGGCTTTTAAATACAATGGGAGCCAACCCACAGAAACTTTTTGTGGATATTCTTGCTGCGATGGGAGAGGACCCGGCACAGTACCGGGAAGAAATCCAGCGTGGAAGAAATGAGGAGGCAACACTTACCCCTACGCTCGATCAGTATTCCCGCGATCTGACAGCTATGGCGCGGGCCGGACGGTTAGACCCGGTAATTGGCAGGGAAAAGGAAACCGAACGGGTGATCCAGATCCTGTGCCGCAGAGGCAAAAATAATCCGTGTCTGATCGGAGAGCCGGGTGTCGGTAAGACAGCGATCGTTGAAGGAATTGCACAGAGTCTGGTAAACGGAAACGTACCGGATATTGTGGCAGATAAACGTCTGGTATCTCTGGACATGTCCGGACTCGTTGCAAAATCCAAATACCGCGGGGAATTTGAAGACCGTATTAAAAAAGTGATAAATGAAGTGGAAACGGCTGGGAACGTGCTGCTGTTTATTGATGAACTGCACACGATTATTGGCGCAGGTGGAGCAGAAGGTGCACTGGATGCGTCTAATATTTTAAAACCGGCACTTGCACGCGGAGATGTGCAGGTGATCGGTGCAACCACGATCGAAGAGTATCGCAAGTATATTGAAAAAGACGCAGCACTCGAGCGGCGGTTCCAGCCGGTACAGGTGGAGGAACCGACAGAGGAAGAATCCATTGAGATTTTAAAAGGGCTGCGAAAGCTGTATGAAAAGCATCATCATGTGCAGATTACGGATGAGGGAGTGGAAGCATCCGTGCGTTTATCTGCCCGTTATGTCAATGACCGTTTTCTGCCGGATAAGGCGATTGATCTGATGGATGAGGCAGCTGCAAAAGCACGGCTTGGAATGATGCATGGATCGGATGAGATGATGCAGTTAAACCGTGAGATTCATCAGACGGAACTGGATATGGAACATGCGCTGCAGGAGGGAGATATCGAGAAAGCCCGCACATTGAAAGAGACACGGGAGAACCTGCAGGCATCCAGGGAAAAACTCGAAAAAAAGAACCGCCGCGTATCCAAAAACAAAGTTCCGGTGGTGGGCGAAAATGAGATTGCCGATGTGGTGGCTGGATGGACAAAGATTCCGGTCAGCCGTCTGACAGAAAGCGAGGCATCCCGTCTGCAGAAACTGGAAGAAACACTGCACAAGCGCGTGATTGGACAGGAAGAAGCAGTATCTGCAGTTTCCAAGGCTGTCCGCCGTGGTCGCGTGGGACTCAAAGACCCGAAGCGTCCGATCGGTTCGTTCCTGTTTTTGGGACCAACCGGTGTCGGAAAGACGGAAGTTTCCAAAGCACTGGCAGAGGCTGTGTTTGGCAACGAGGAATCCATGATCCGGGTGGATATGTCGGAGTATATGGAAAAGCACAGTGTATCCAAAATGATTGGCTCCCCGCCAGGATATGTGGGCCATGAGGATGGGGGCCAGCTTTCGGAAAAAGTCCGCAGAAATCCGTTTTCTGTGATTTTGTTTGATGAAATTGAAAAAGCCCATCCGGATGTGTTTAACATCTTACTTCAGGTGCTGGATGACGGGCATATTACAGATTCCCAGGGACGCAAAGTAGATTTCAAGAATGCCATTATCATCATGACCAGTAATGCGGGCGCACAGTCGATCATCGAGCCGAAGAAGCTTGGCTTTGGTGCAAAAGAAGATGAAAAGCAGGATCACGAGCGGATGAAAGCCAGCGTGATGGAAGAAGTCAAACGTATTTTTAAACCGGAGTTTTTAAACCGTATTGATGAGACAATTGTATTCCGTGCGCTGAACAAAGACGATATGAAAAAAATCATCGGCATTATGGTGCGTGATTTACAGAAACGCTGTAAGGAACAGCTGCAGATTGATCTGGTGGTACGGGAAGCTGCAAAGGAATTTATTGTTGAAAAAGCGTATGACCGCAAATACGGTGCCAGACCTCTGCGCAGAAAGCTGCAGGATGAGGTGGAAGACCGTTTGGCAGACGCACTGATCCGTGGAGAAATCCATGCGAAAGACCGTGTGATCGTGACGACGAAGAACAAGGAAATCATTGTATCAAAAGATAAAAAGTGATATAATTTAAGAACCAAATAATCAACCACACAGGAGGAAAAATCATGGCTGCAATCAGTGAATTAATTCGTACGGAAGGAAACGGAACCCTTAGTTTCGGCGATTACACTCTGGGAGCGAAAGCAAAGCTTGATAACTACGAATTTCATGGAGATAAATACAAAGTAAAAACGTTCAAGGAGATTACAAAGCTGGAGCGTAACGGACTGTTTGTATATGAATCTGTACCGGGTACAGCTGTCACCAATTTTACAGAGGATGAGAATACTGTCAGCTTTACGGTAGAGGGACCGGAAGATGCACAGATCACATTGGAGCTGGCAGAAGAGACAGAGTACGAGATTGATATCAATGGCAAGTCTGCAGGAACAATGAAGACCAATCTTGGAGGCAAATTAAGCCTGAGCGTAGAATTAGAAGGAGCAGATGCGGTAGCAATCCGCGTAGAAAAGAGATAATATATGGCAAAAGCAAAAACCAGTGCGTTTTTTTGCCAGAATTGCGGATATGAATCATCCAAATGGATGGGCCAGTGTCCGGCATGCAGAGAGTGGAACACGTTCGTAGAGGAACTGGTGGACCGGAAAGCACTCAGTACTTCCGGAAAAATAAAACCGGTGACAGAAGCGAAACCTGTTCCGCTTTCTGCAATAAAGACATCGGATGAGGAGCGGATTTCCACATCCATGCCGGAGCTGGATCGTGTATTGGGCGGGGGAGTTGTAAAAGGCTCCCTCGTTCTGGTTGGAGGAGATCCGGGAATCGGTAAATCAACGCTTTTATTACAAGTCTGCCGGAATCTGTCCGGGCAGAATCTTTCGGTACTGTATGTGTCCGGGGAAGAGTCCCTGCAGCAGATCAAACTGCGTGCAGAGCGGATTGGCACATTCAGTGATCATCTGGAACTGTTGTGTGAGACCAGTCTGGACACCATACGCACGGTAATTGAACGGAATAAGCCACAGATTGTGGTGATCGACAGTATCCAGACCATGTATAACGAAAACGTTTCCTCGGCGCCTGGCAGCGTGTCACAGGTGCGTGAGTCTACAGGTGTTCTTATGCAGATCGCAAAAGGAATGGATATCTCGATCTTTATTGTTGGGCATGTGACAAAGGAAGGGGTCGTGGCAGGTCCACGTGTACTGGAACATATGGTGGATACGGTTCTTTATTTTGAAGGAGACCGTCATGAAAGCTACCGGATTCTGCGTGGCGTGAAGAACCGTTTTGGCTCCACGAACGAGATCGGTGTTTTTGAGATGCGCACAGAGGGACTGGTTGAGGTGGAGAATCCGTCCGAGTATATGCTCAGCGGCAAACCAAAGGATGCTTCCGGTTCTGTCGTGGCATGTTCCATCGAGGGTACCCGTCCGATTCTTTTGGAAATTCAGGCGCTGATCTGTCACAGCTATTTCAACAATCCGAGGAGAACTGCGACCGGAACGGACTTTAACCGCGTGAATCTGCTGATGGCAGTTTTGGAAAAACGTATTGGAATGCAGTTGTCGGATTGTGATGCTTATGTAAATATCGCGGGCGGAATCCGTATGAATGAACCAGCAATTGATCTGGGAATTGTGCTTGCCATTATGTCAAGCAAACTGGATCTGACGATTGATGAGAAGACCATCTGTTTTGGCGAGGTGGGATTAAGCGGGGAAGTGCGTGGTGTAAGCATGGCAGAACAACGTGTGGCAGAGGCAGCCAAACTCGGTTTTGAAGTATGCATTCTGCCAAAAGTATCCCTTCCTTCTGTAGGGAAGAAGTATGCAATGAAGCTGATCGGGGTGGCAAATGTCAGGGAGGCACTGGATGCAATTCAGGCATAGGCTATGTGATATGAATTTCTTGTATTGTGTGAAAAATAAAAAGCATGATATAACAATTTTAGAATACAACATAAATTGTCTGAATATAATTTAATTTGTAATTTCTGATTGACAAAATTCGAGCTGGGTGGTATTATAACAAAGCTGACTCGTGCAGAGCAGTTCTGATCGGATAAAGCCAAGTGATATTGAGCTCCGACAGAATAAATTGCCGAGAAAAAAGTTGTTGACAAAAAGCGACAGACGTGATAAGATATCAGAGTTGCCGCGAAAGAACGACAACAAAGAAAAAAATAAAAAAGTTGTTGACAACGACTTGGAGATATGATAAAATATACAAGCTGTTGGAAATAACAACAACGAACATTGATAACT
>ENA-ORSS01001030-ORSS01001030.1-human-gut-metagenome-genome-assembly--contig:-NODE-1030-length-30810-cov-4.745700_pt1 | contig 30810 bp, 30 predicted proteins | sample MGYA00241899_ERZ509162 | MGnify/ENA primary metagenome ERZ509162 (study PRJEB26280, sample SAMEA2338641) | human gut metagenome | biome: human gut; feature: human-associated habitat; material: faeces... | reverse complement strand
ATGGCGGCCTTCGGCGAGCCCGCGGGCGAGAAGGTCACGGCGGGGCGCCCGGGCCATGCGGACTTCACGGGCATCCGCAAGTACGACCGCACGGACGGCCGCGACATCCTCGAGCGCTCGAGTGCGCGCGAGACGACGATGCGCGTGGCCGTCGGCGCCGTCTGCAAGGAATTCCTCAAGGCGCTCGGCATCACGGTCGTCTCGCAGGTCACCTGCATCGGTGACGTCAAGGTCGACCCGGCGAAGGTCGACCGCGCGAAGCTCGGCACGGACATCTCGGATCTCAACTGCTACGACGCAGAGGCCGAGGCGCAGATGAAGGAAAAGATCAAGGCGGCGCGCAAAGAGGGTGATACTCTGGGCGGCATCTTCGAGGTCACGTGCGAGGCCTGCCGGCAGGCCTCGGCAGCCACATCCAGTGGGACCGCCGCCTTGACGGCAAGCTCGCCGGCGCCCTGATGTCCATCCAGGCCATCAAGGGCGTGGAGATCGGCGCGGGTTTCGACTGCGCCATCCTGCCGGGCAGCCAGATCCACGACGAGATGTTCCTCGACGAGGCGGGCAAGGTCTACCGCAAGACGAACCGCGCGGGTGGCCTCGAGGGCGGCATGACGAACGGCGAGGAGCTCGTCGTCAAGGCGGCGATGAAGCCGATCCCGACGCTGATGCAGCCACTGCACTCCGTCGACATCGCGAGCCATGAGGAAGTGCTGGCCTGCAAGGAACGCAGCGACACGTGTGCCGTCTCGGCGGCCTCCGTCGTCGGCGAGGCGATGACGGCCTTCGTCATCGCGCAGGCCATCTGCGACAAGTTCGGCTCGGATGCGATGGTCGACCTCAAGGCCGCACTTGTTGCCTACAAGGCGCGCATCGGGAAGGAATGGTGATCCGATGAAGAACATCGTGCTGATTGGCTTCATGGGCACGGGCAAGACGAGCACGGGCCGCGTGCTCGCGCAGAAGCTCGGCGCGGCCTTCCTCGACCTCGACCAGGAGATCGAGGCAGAAGAGGGCATGGCCATTCCCGCCATCTTCGCGCAGAAGGGCGAGCCGTACTTCCGCGCTGCGGAGCACCGCATGGTCGAGCGCGTCGCCGCGCGGCAGAACGCCGTCATCTCGACGGGCGGCGGCACGGTCAAGGACCCTGCCAATGTCGCTCTCCTGAGGCAGAGCGGCGTCATCGTCTGCCTGACGGCCGACGTCGATACCATCCTCATGCGCACGGCCAGTAAGGGCGAGCGCCCCGTCCTCGACAAGGAGGATAAGGGCGACCGCCGCCGCGCCGTCGAGACGCTCATCGAGGAGCGCCGCCCGCTCTACCGCCAGGCGGACTTCTCGGTCGATACGAGCAAGCTCTCGCCGCTGCAGGTCGTCGAGGAAATCCTTCATTATCTGAAAGCAAGAGGTGTCGTTCATGCGTAAGGTACGCGTCGCTCTCGGAGAAGAGAGTTATGATATTCTGATTGGCTACGGTCTTGAGAAAGAGCTCCAGGCGTTCGTGCAGGGGGCGGGCTTCTCGAAGCAGGCCATGCTCGTGACGGACAGCAATGTCGGGCCGCTCTACGGTGAGAAGATCCGCGCCATCCTCGAGGCAGGCGGCCTGCACGTGTCGGTCGTGACGATCCCGGCAGGGGAGAGCTCCAAGTGTCTCGCTGTCGCCGAGAAGCTCTACACGCGGGCCATCGAGCTTGGCCTCGACCGCAAGTCGCCAATCTTCGCGCTCGGCGGCGGTGTCGTCGGCGACCTCGCAGGCTTCATCGCGGCGACGTACATGCGCGGCGTGCCGTTCGTGCAGCTGCCGACGAGCCTACTCGCTCAGGTCGATTCGAGCGTCGGCGGCAAGGTGGCCGTCAACCACGCGCTCGGCAAGAACCTCATCGGCGCGTTCTACCAGCCCAAGGGCGTCTTCATGGACCTCTCCATGATGGAATCGCTGCCGAAGCGCGAGATCGCGACGGGGCTCGGCGAGATCATCAAGTACGGCATCATCTACGATGCGGACTTCTTCGCCTACCTCGAGCAGCATGCGGACGCGGTGCTCGCACTTGAGCGCGAGGCTGCTGTCCACATGATCGCGCGCTCGTGCGAGATCAAGGCGGCCGTCGTCAGTAAGGACGAGAAGGAGAGCGGCCTGCGCCGCATCCTGAACTTCGGCCACACGATGGCGCACGCCATCGAGAAGGAGACGGGCTACATCCGCTACAACCACGGCGAGGCCGTCGCCATCGGCATGATCGGCGCGGCCGACATCAGCGCGCGCCTCGGCATGATTCAAGAGGCCGATGTCGCGCGCGTCGAGGCGCTCGTCGCGCGCATGCAGCTGCCGACCAAGGCCGAGGGCTGCACGGTCGATGCGATGTACCGCGACATCTTCCACGACAAGAAGACCATCAACGGCAAGGTCAACTGGGTGCTCATGCAGGGCATCGGCAAGGTGACCTGCCGCAACGACGTGCCTGAGGACATCGTGCGCGAGGCGATGGCCGCGCGCATCGGCAAGTGAGACGGCGATTCAAGAAAAATTTTGTAGGGGCGGTTGAAACCGCCCTTTTTTTATGGTATGCTATCTAGGTATATGGACGGTCCTCTGAGTGAGCATCGGGCTTGCCATGAACGTCTGCCATCAAGGAGGAAAAAAATGAATATCATCGAAACGTTAGAAAAAGAACAGCTCCGCTCGGATATCCCGGAGTTCGCACCTGGTGACACGGTCCGCGTCCATGCAAAGATCGTCGAGGGTTCTCGCGAGCGTATCCAGATGTTCGAAGGCGTCGTCATCGGCCGTCAGGGCACGGGCGTCCGCGAGACGTTCACGGTTCGCCGCATCTCGTACGGCATCGGCGTCGAGCGCATGTTCCCGGTACATTCCCCGCGCATCGAGAAGATCGACGTTCTCCGCAAGGGTATTGTCCGTCGTGCAAAACTCTATTATCTGCGCAACCTTACGGGTAAAGCTGCTCGTATCAAAGAGAAACGCTGATCGGCGTACGGTAGGGACTGCTTTTGGCAGTCCCTATTTTGTTTGTAGAAAGGATTACAGGAGGAACCTTCATGAGTTCATTAGGAGAAGAGGCAAAAGACTGGGTCATATCGATCGTCATCGCGATCGTGCTGGCCTTCATCATCCGTCAGTTCGTCGTCGAGCTCTACATCGTCGACGGCCCGTCGATGCGCCCGACGCTGCAGTCGCAGGAGCGCCTCGTCGTCAATAAGTTCATCTACGACTTCCGCGCGCCGGAGAAGGGCGAGATCCTCGTCTTCCAGTATCCGCGCGATACGAGCCGCGACTTCATCAAGCGCGTCATCGCGACGCCGGGCGACACGATTGAGATCAAGGGCGGCCGCGTCTTTGTCAACGACCAGATGCTCACGGAGGACTACATCCTCGAGCCGACGCGCAGCGAGTACCCGAAGGCGACGGTGCCTGAGGGCACGGTCTTTGTCATGGGCGATAACCGCAACAACTCGGAGGACAGCCGTTTCGCCGATGTCGGCTTCGTGCCGTACAAGCTCATCAAGGGCAAGGCTGTGCTCGTCTTCTGGCCGTTCAGCGCCTTCAAGACGCTGCCGTGATGAGGAGGGATGGCGATGAAGTGCATTTCCTGGAATGTCAACGGCCTTCGGGCCTGCCTCAAGAAGGGCTTCATGGAGTCGTTCGTGAAGCTCGACGCGGATGTCTTCGCGCTGCAGGAGACGAAGATGCAGCCGGAGCAGGCCATCCTTGACCTGCCGGGCTACCGCCAGTACTGGAACAGCGCGGAGCGCAAGGGCTACTCGGGCACGGCGGTCTTCTCGCGCATCGAGCCGCTTGCGGTCACGTACGGGCTCGGCATCGAGGAGCACGACCACGAGGGCCGCGTGATCACCTTGGAGTTTCCCGACTGCTACTTCGTGACGGTCTACACGCCGAACTCGAAGCGTGGCCTCGAGCGCCTCGCTTACCGCATGGAGTGGGAGGACGCATTCCGCGCGTACCTCGTGGCCTTGGATGCGAAGAAGCCGGTCATCGTCTGCGGCGACCTCAATGTCGCGCACACGGAGATCGACCTCAAGAATCCGAAGACGAATCACCACAATGCGGGCTTCACGGATGAGGAGCGCGGCAAGTTCACGGAGCTCCTTGATGCGGGCTTCATCGACACGTTCCGCGCGCTCTACCCGGACCGCACGGGCATCTACACGTGGTGGTCGTACTTGCGCAAGGCGCGCGATACGAATGCGGGCTGGCGCATCGACTACTTCGTGACGTCGGCGCGTTTGCGCGAGAAGATTGCGGATGCGACGATCCACAATGAGGTCTTTGGCAGTGACCACTGCCCGGTCGGACTGGAGCTCAGGCTATGACGGCGGCGCAGGCGAAGGGCCACAAGAAGACGAATCTGACGACGCTCTGCTACATCGAGCAGGACGGCAAGTACCTCATGATGCATCGGGTCAAGAAGGCGCACGACATCAACCACGACAAGTGGATCGGAGTCGGCGGCCACTTTGAGCCGGATGAGACGCCGGAGGAGTGCCTCCTGCGCGAGGTGCGGGAGGAGACGGGCCTCGTGCTCGACTCGTTCCGGCTGCGCGGCATCATCACGTTCATGTCGGACAAGTGGCAGACGGAGTACATGTTCCTCTACACGGCGGATGCGTTCCACGGAGAGCTCGTCGGGCGCGATGGGTGCCGCGAGGGCACGCTCGAGTGGGTCGCGAAGGATGCGGTCTACGAGCTGCCCATCTGGGAAGGGGATAAGATCTTCTTCCGGCTGATGGAGAAGCAAGAGGCGGTGTTCTCGCTGAAGCTCCGGTATGTCGGGGATACGCTGGTGGAGAAGGCGCTGGATGGCAGGGCATTTTGAACTGCGATAAAGTGAGATAGGAAAACCCGGTACGAGGTGGGCTCGTGCCGGGTTTTTTGTTTAACATCGTATGGGGAAAGCGCAGATTGCGGGGAGCGCACATCGTGGATGGGGCGGGGGCACCTGTTCCGGCTTCGCCGCTCCGCTGAATGAGCCCTATGGCTGGTTTGGTGATGGAGGCGGATTCGCCGCCTGCCGCGGCGTTCTGACATTGTGGTGCTATGCTGGGGAGCGGGAGGGCTCAGCCCTGCGGGCGGTCGCTGCGCGGCTCCAGGCGGAACAGGTGCCCCCGCCCAGAGTTACGTTTGTGGATGCGAGGGCGGCGGAGGCGGCTGCGCCTGTCCGCCGGAGATTTGCGGGATGGGCGGAGGCGGCTGCGCCTGTCCGCCGTTGGGGCGTGCAGCTCGGCGGGGGTTGGCAATGTGAGCTTGGGTAGAAGCGGCGGAGGCGGCTTTGCCTGTCTGTCCGCCGGGAGTTTGCGGGATGGGCGAAATCGGCTGCGCCTCTTCGCCGAAGTCAGGCTTTTTCTATCGTTACGCTGACGTCGTAGAAGGTGCTGCCGCCGTCTTTGTCGGTGAGGCGCATGGAGGTCAGGCGGTTGGTGTTGCCGTCTTTGGTGTAGGCCTGCCACCAGACGCCTTCGGTGACGAGGGTGCCGCGGTTGACGCGGTCGGAGAGCTTCAGGGTGAAGTGGGCGTGGCCGCGTTTGTTACGGGCGCGGACGGGGTCGCCGTCGTGGAGGCCGCGCGCGGCGGCGTCTTCGGGATGGATGAGTAGGGTCATGATGTTGCCGCGGGTGAGCTCGTCGCGCTCGTTGAAGGAGCTGTCGAGGATGCGCATGTCGGGGGCGTTGATGAGGTGGAAGGGCTCGCTATTCTTGTGGGGCGGCAGGTAGTCGGGCAGGGGAGGCTGGCAGCGGGGATTTTTGATCTCGATCTTGCCGGAAGGGGTGGCGAAGTGGAGCTTGTAGTCTGCGGGCAGGGGCAGGTCGACGGGGTGGCAGTCTCTTAGTCTCTGGAGTGCTTCGCCAGTGAGGGGCAGGGGCCAGGCTTTCTTGGTACTGGCGATGAGGGCTTCGACGAGGTCTTCTTCGGTCTTAGCGAAGATGGGGTCCGTGAGGTGCATGGCTTTGGCGAGCAGGCGGGCGGTCTGCCAGTTGCTCTTGCTCTCGCCGACGGGCGGGATGACGGCTCTGGCGCGCTGGATGGTGTAGTGGCCGTAGGAGTAGTAGAGGTCTTCGCTCTCGAGGGAGGTGGTGGCGGGCAGGACGATGTCGGCGTAGCGGGTGGTGTCTGTCAGGAAGCGCTCGTGGACGACGGTGAAGAGGTCTTCGCGCTGGAGGCCGCGCAGGACCTGGTTCTGGTCGGGGGCGGTGCAGGCGGGGTTGGAGGAATAGATGTAGAGCGCCTTTATTGGTGGCGTCAGGTCTATGTCGTTGAGCGCGCGGCCGAGCTCGCACATGTTGATGTGGCGAACGCCTCTCTGCTCGAGGTCGGGGCGGCGGATGATGTTCTTGTCGAAGGCGTGGCTGCCGGAGGCGGAGGTCAGGAGGCCGCCGCCTTTCTTGGCGTAGGCGCCGACGAAGGCGGGCAGGCAGGTGATGAGGCGCGAGGTCATGGCGCCGTTGACGTAGCGGGACTGGCCGCTGCCGAGGCGGATGAAGGGGGCGCGGGCATTGCCGTAGGCATGGGCGAAGGCGCGGATATCCGCAGCGGGGACGCCGGTGATGGCTGCGGCGTCCTCGGGGGTGTAATGCGGCAGGACCTTTTGCTCGAGTTCGTCAGCTCCCTGTACGTACTCCTTGAGGAAGGCGCGGTCGGCGAGTCCATCGCGCACGAGCACGTGGAGGATGGCGAGGGCAAGCGCACCGTCGGTGCCGGGGCGCGGGCAGAGGAAGGCGTCGGCGTAGTCGGCGGTCTTCGTGCGGTAGGTGTCGATGCAGTAGACCTTGGCGCCCCTCTTGCGAGCCATCTCGATGTCGTGGCGGAAGTGGATGTCGGTCGCGAGCATGCTGATGCTCCAGAGGACGATCATATCGCTATGCTGGGCTTCCTGCGGGGCGGTCGGCAGCGTCGCGCCCATGACGTCGCGATAGCCACGGCTCTTGGCAGGCGCGCAGATGGTGCGGTCGAGGCTCGTGGCACCGAGCGCGTAGAAGAGGGCGTGGCCGGCGCTGTAGCCAATCGTGCCCATCGTGCCAGCGTAGGAGTAAGGCAGGATGGCCTCGGCGCCGTATTCCTTGATGATGCCGTGCCAGCGCCGAGCGATCTCTTCGATGGCCTCATCCCAGCCGATGGGGCTAAAGCGCCCCTCGCCCTTCTGGCCGACGCGCCTTAGCGGCGTCAGGATGCGCTTTGCGGAGTGGACCGTGCGTTCGTAGTGGGCCATCTTTGGGCAGAGCGTGCCGCGCGTGAAGGCGTGTTCGGGGTCGCCCGCGACACAGACGGCCTTGCCGTCCTCGACGGTGATGAGCAGCCCGCAGCAGTCGGGGCAGTCGTAGGGACAGACGGACGGTTTGATTTCGGTCATGGGAATCCTCCTGTGGGCAGATGATGTACTGGCTCCATTATATCATAGCGGCGGCGGAGGGGAAATTGGGGATTGCAGTAGGAGAAGGCTCTATGATAGAATGGTAAGCAGTGTAACTTGACATGCATCATTCACATAAATTTAGGAGGAACACGATTTTGTCAGCTTTAAGCGAAGAACTCGATAAGGAAATCAAGAAGCGCCGCACGTTTGCGATCATCTCGCACCCGGATGCCGGTAAGACGACGCTGACGGAGAAGCTGCTGCTCTACGGCGGTGCCATCCATCTCGCGGGCTCCATCAAGTCGCGCAAGACGCAGCGCCATGCGGTGTCGGACTGGATGGAGATTGAGAAGCAGCGCGGCATCTCGGTCACGTCGTCGGTGCTGCAGTTCGACTATGCGGGCTGCCGCATCAACATCCTCGACACGCCGGGTCATCAGGACTTCTCGGAGGACACGTACCGCACGCTCATGGCCGTCGACAGCGCCGTCATGGTTATCGACGTCGCGAAGGGCGTCGAGGCGCAGACGAAGAAGCTCTTCAAGGTCTGCAAACAGCGCGGCATCCCCATCTTCACGTTCGTCAACAAGCTCGACCACTACGGCAAGCTGCCGATTGACCTCATGGATGAGATTGAGAACGTGCTCGGCATCCGCTCGTACCCGATGAACTGGCCGATTGGCCAGGACGGCCAGTACATGGGCGTCTACGACCGCCGCAACGACAAGGTGCTGCTCTTCGCGGCCGACACGACGCACGGCCAGCAGGCGCGCATCGCGGACGTCTACGAGCCGGACGACCCAGCCGTCATCGAGCGCGTGGGCGAGGCGACGTGGCAGGCGCTCAAGGATGACATCGAGCTCCTCGACGAGGCCGGTGAGGAATTCGACATGGAGAAGGTCAACTCCGGTGAGCTCACGCCGATGTTCTTCGGCTCGGCCATGACGAACTTCGGCGTGCAGGACTTCCTCGAGGGCTACATTCGCATGGCGCCGACGCCGCAGCCGCGCCTGTCGAGCGACGGCCTCATCGCGCCGGACGACGAGAAGTTCTCGGGCTTCGTCTTCAAGATCCAGGCCAACATGAACCCGGCGCACCGCGACCGCCTGGCCTTCATCCGCATCTGCTCGGGCAAGTTCGAGCGCAACATGAGTGTCTGGCACGAGCGCTCGGGCAAGATCATCAAGCTCGCGCAGCCTCAGCAGTTCCTCGCGCAGGACCGCCAGATCATCGACACGGCGTACCCCGGCGACATCGTCGGCCTGTTCGACCCGGGCATCTTTGGCATCGGCGACACGATCTGCGACGAGAGCCACAAGTTCAAGTACGCCGACTTCCCGGTCTTCCCGCCCGAGAAGTTCGCGCGCGTGCAGGCAAAGGACACGATGAAGCGCAAGCAGTTCGTCAAGGGCATCGAGCAGCTCACGCAGGAAGGCGCCATCCAGCTCTTTCAGCAGGCAGGCGCTGGCATGGAGTCCTATATCGTCGGCACGGTCGGCACGCTGCAGTTCGAGGTGCTCGAGTACCGCCTCAAGAACGAGTACAATGTCGACATCACGATGAACATGCAGCCGTACGAAGTCGCGCGCTGGCTCGCCTTCAAGGACGGCAGCGAGGTCACGCCGGCCTCCCTCAGGGGCGCGGACCGCGGCATGTTCGTCTACGACCGCAAGGGCAACCCCGTGCTGCTCGTCAGCAACGAGTGGGCGCTCGGCTGGATCATGGACAACAACCCGGACCTCATCCTCAACCACGTGCCGTTCGACCGCAAGGAAGCATAAGAAAGGCAAACAAAAAGCTGTCGCAGAAAGCGGCAGCTTTTTTCGTGCAATATGCGTCTAGGAGGGCAGTAGGAGGCTCAATGCGCCTAAGCGGAGAAGTAGCGGCTCTGTATGGCGCGGATGGCTTCCTCGAGGCTGCTCGGGCGGAAGTGGATGCCGTAGCCGACGTAGATTGGCGGCGTGGCGAAGCGTGGCAGCAGCTTGACGGCGATGTGGCCGCCTAGGTCGTAGAAGAAGATGTTGTAGCTCTGCGTCTGGCTGCCGAAGTGGTGCGTGAGGAAGTCGACGATGATCTGGATGAAGTCAGCCGTTGTATCGATGGCGGCCGGTGTCAGGTCCTCAGGCGGCAGGATATTGAACTCCCAGAAGCCGATGCGCGGCACGTCGGAGACGTTGAGCGTGACGCCGTCTCGCTCGTGGATGACGGGGCCAAAAAATTCCTCGGGGCGGCAGAGCAGCTCCTTCTTGACGTGCGGCAGGCCGATGAGCTGCATGTGCGGGTGGCGGATGGTGCCGCCGGAGAGCGGGCCGTAGTTCTTGAAGAAGAGCACGGCCTCGTAGCGGCCGCTCTCCTTGAGCTGCTGCCACATGCGCAGGCCGAAGCGGATGAGCGCGTGCATGTGCTCCTTCGTGTAGGAGGGCATGTCGCTGTGACATTCGCGCCCCTCGATGAGCACGAACTGGTCGGCTCCCTCGATGACGTTGTACTTATTGCGCAGGAAGACCATGTCTCCCTCGGTCTCGATGACGCCGGTCAGGTGCTCGCGGTCGCAGAACGGGCACGACTCTTCTTTGTGGCGTATGGTTTCGGGTTTCTGGCGGGCTGCGCTGACGTCGAAGCCCATGAGATTGATGTCCATGCTGACTTCCTTCCTGTCTTCGTATATTTGTCAAGAAATTACTGGATTGATTCGCCCAATAATGATATAATCTCAATGTTGAGTACCATTATAGCGGTATACTGGTATTTTTGCAATTTGCGAGAGGCGGGGGAACCTGCCTTTCTTCTTTCCCGAAATTCCTGATTCCAGCAAATTCTATGCACGTAGGCGGTGTTTTCCATTAGCAAGCAAGATGTAGAGGCAAATGTGCAGGCGGCACAGCAGCCTCAAGAAGCCCAAGGCTCCAACAAGTCCTCGGACGAGGGCAAGAAGTCAAGCAAGGGAGAGTCCTTCCTCAAGGGCACGTTCATCCTGACGATTGCCGGCTTTGTCGTCAAGGTCATCGGCTCCCTCAACTGGATCTTCGTGTCGCGTATCCTCGGCGGTGAAGGTATCGGCCTCTACCAGATGGCCTTCCCGATCTATTTCTTCGCGATGACGGTCTCACAGGCCGGTGTGCCGGTGGCCATCTCCATCATCACGGCGGAGCGCGTGGCGCTCAAGGACATCTACGGCGCGAAGCGCGTCTTCCGCATCTCGATGGGGCTCATGCTCGTCACGGGCCTTCTGTTCTCGGTGCTGACGTACTTCGCGGCGGACTGGCTCATCGAGTGGCACTTCATCCGCGATGCGCGCGCGTACCTCTCGATGGTCGTGCTCGCGCCGACGGTCTTCTTCGTCACGCTGCTCGCGGCCTCGCGCGGCTACCTGCAGGGCTGGCAGCGCATGACGCCGACAGCGGTCTCGCAGATCGTGGAGCAGATCTTCCGCGTCATCACGATGATCCTCTTGGCGCAGCTCTTCCTGCCCTGGGGCCTCGAGTACGCGTCGGCCGGTGCCTCGCTCGGCGCCTTTGCCGGCGCGGTCACGGGCCTCATCGTGCTCGTCTACTACCACTGGAAGCTCGACCGCGACATCGAGCGCGACTACGGCCATGACATAAAGCCGCTGCCGGGCACGGAGCACGAGCCGGTGCTCAAGATCATGCGCCGCATCTTCATGCTGTCGCTGCCGGTCTCGGCGGCGAGCATCATGCTGCCGGTCGTCTCGAACCTCGACCTCATGATCGTGCCGCAGCGCCTCGAAGTCGCGGGCTACAGCGTCAATGAGGCGACGGAGCTCTTCGGTTACCTGACGGGCATGGCGGTGCCGCTCGTCAACCTCTCGTGCATCATCACGGCCTCGATGGCCATGAGCATCGTGCCGGCCATCTCGGAGGCGCGGGCGCTGCGCGACATGAAGCGCGTCTACAACCAGACGGCGGCCTCGGTGCGCATCTCGAACTTCGTCTGCTTCCCGGCCTTCGTCATCGTCTTCGTGCTCGCGACGCCGATTTCGTCGCTCATTTACAATGCGCCAGGCGCGGGGCCTGCGGTCATGATCTCGGCCTTCAGCATCGTGCTGCTCGGCCTGCATCAGGTCTCGACGGGCATCCTGCAGGGCCTCGGCCATCCGACCATCCCGATGGTCAACATGATCCTCGCGGCGGCGGCCAAGGTCATCCTGAACTGGGAACTCACGGCACTGCCGTGGCTCGGCATCATGGGTGCGGCCTGGGCGACGGCGGCGGACATGGGTGTCGCGGCCATCATCAACCTGTTCTTCATCTACAAGTTCATCGGTTACCGCATGGAGATCCCGCAGCTCCTCAAAACGCTGTTTGCTGCGGCGGTCATGGCGGTCGCGGTCTACTTCTTCTATGATTGGACGATGGCCTGGTGGAACATCGGCGCCATCTCGACGTTCGGCGCGGTCTTCTTCGGCTGCTTTGTCTACATCGCGACCATGCTGCTCGTCGGCGGCCTGCTCGAGGACGACCTCGCACGCATGCCGATGATCGGCCGCATCGGCATCCGCATCCTGCGCCGCATCGGCGTGTTCAAATCGTAATATGTGATATTGTGGTATAAAATAGGGGGAACATACTTTGAAGAAGCTCGTGCTCTTCTACAATCCTGTTTCGGGGCATGCTGCCTTCAAGAACAAGCTCGACTGGATCGTCGAGGCGTTCCAGCGCCGCGGCATCCTCGTCGTCTTCTACCGCACGCGCCGGGAGGGCAATGAGGCCTTTATCCCATTCGTGCAGGAAATCCAGCCGGACGGCCTGCTCGTCGCGGGCGGCGACGGCACGGTCCACGAGATCGTCAACCTCATGATGAAGGGCAATCTCGACCTGCCGCTCGGTATCATCGGTAGCGGCACGTCGAACGACTTCGCGACGTACCTCGGCGTCAACACGGACCTCGAGGCGTATCTCGACACGATCGCCTCGGGCCGCACGCGCCGTGTGGATCTCGGCCTCATGGACGGCACGTATTTCATCAATGTTGCGAGTGGCGGCGCGATGGCCTGCATCGCGCACGAGGTCAACGCGCGCATCAAGAACTCGCTCGGCAAGATGGCCTACTATCTCAAGGGCATCGGAGAGCTGCCGAAGTTCCGCTATTTCCCGCTCAAGATCGAGGCGGACGGCGCGCATTACGAGCTCGAGACGTTCCTGTTCGTCATCATCAACAGCCCGGTCGTGGGCAGCATGAAGAACGTGGCGAATGGGGTGGCGGTCGACGACGGCAAGCTCGACCTGCTGTCAATCGGCAAGTGCAGCATCCCGAAGCTCATGAGCATCACGGCGGACCTCATCGCGGGCAAGCCCGTGTCGGAGCGCGAGGACGTGCTGCACGTGCAGGCGAAGCACTTCCGCATTGAGTCGGGGATACCCGTCGAGAGCGACATCGACGGAGAGTGCGGGCCGATGCTGCCGCTGACGATCGAGACCGTGCCGCGGGCAGTGGCGATTTACTGCTGAAAATTACACAGAGCGAGATAGAAAAAGGGCTGCGCATCGGGTTGTTCGATGGATGTGCAGTCCTTTTTTCAGCGTGCAGGGGGCGTGGGGATACCCTTCGGCTTCGGCGTTCGACTGAATGGGGCCCGTGCGAGCACAGTCTGGAAACATCGTGGAAGGGGCGGGGGAACACCCTTCGGCTTCGGCGCTCCGTTAAATGGGGCTCATGTGCAGTCGCGATGCTAAGTCGCTTCGCCGCCTGCCGCGGCGTTTTTTCATTGCTTTCTTTTGCCCGGTTGTACTTGAGCCCCAGCCTAGCGGCAATCACTCCGCTTCTGCAGGCGAAGGGCATTCCCCCGCCCTAAGGTACAAATTGGTAGTGAGTGTGCAGCGTTCTCTTCTGAGGTATGAAGTGAGGGGATGCCTCCAGGTAGGTATGAACTAGGCCGGGGACATGTATTTCGCCTGCAGGGCTGGAGCGATTGCCCAAAGGGCTGAGCCCTCGCTCAGTATAGGCATAGAAAAAGGATGTCAGGACGCCGCGGTAGGCGGCGAGGTGACATCTTTGCTGATCGTATCATAGGGCTCATTCAGCGGAAGACCGAAGCCGAAATACATGTCCCCGGCCCTTCCACGATGTAAACCGAATCATCGTGCGTATTCTCACTCATTATTCGTCATGGTCATCGAGCTGGCCGAGATAGTGGGCGACGAATTGTTGGGCGGTACGGCCGCTGCGGCCGCTGTGGGTCATTTCCCAGCGCACGCCGGCGATGCGCAGTTCTTCTGGCGTGAGATGGATGCCAGCTTTGCGCAGTCTGTGGTCGATGATGGCGAGGTATTCTTTCTGGTCGGGGGCGTAGTACTGGATGATCAGGCCGAAGCGGTCGGAGAGGGAGATGGTCTCGTTCATGCTGTCGTCGCGGTAGACGTCGTCCTGGCTCTCGCTGCGGTCGCGCCAGCTCTCGCGGATGAGGTGGCGGCGGTTGGAGGTGGCGTAGATGAGGACGTTCTCGGGGCGCGATTCGACGCCGCCTTCGATGGCGGACTTGAGGTACTTGTACTCGGCGTCGGACTCCTCGAAGGAGAGGTCGTCGAGGAAGATGATGAAGCGCTTGCTGGCGAAGTAGCGCAGGGCGTCCATGATGTCGGGCAGGTGGCTGAGCTGCGGCTTGGTGAGCTGCAGGATGCGCAGACCGCGGCTGTAGTAGACGTTGGCGAGGGCCTTGACGGCGGAGGACTTACCGGTGCCGCGCGCGCCGACGAGCAGGACGTTGTTGGCGGGCTTGCGCTGGACGAAGGCCTCGGTGTTGTCGATCAGCTGCTCTTTCTGGTGGGCGTAGCCGATGATGTCATCCATCTCCATGGCCTCGAAGTGGCGGATGCCGATGAGGCGCTGGAGCTTGGCATCCCAGCGGAAGGCCTTGAAGGAGGCGATGTCGCCGTAGCCGAAGCTCTGGTAGTAGCGCAGCAGGGCCGTGGCGAAGTTCTCGGCGGTGCTGGCATTCTTGAGCAGGTTCTCAAGTGCGTCGGATGCTTCGGTCTGGAGCGGCATGGTCGGCTTGTAATCGTCGAGCAGCGGCAGGTCGAGGTAGAAGCTCGCGGGCTCGGTCAGGAAGGGCAGGAGCAACGTGAGGTCGTGCAGGAAAGCCTGCTTGAGGCTTGCGCCGACGGGGCTGTCGTGCATCTCGATGGTCTGGGCAGCGAGGTTGGGGTCGTGGACGAGCAGGTAGATGAGGTAGCTGCGCAGCAGGCTGCCGTGCAGTCCGACGTCCTCGGCGGTCTCGATGATCTTCGCGGCGCACGGGCCAATCTGGCTCTTGTTGCCGTCGAGCACATCCATCAGCGACTGGACGGCCGGGTCATCGAGAAGGCTGCGGCAGATCAGCAGCTTGTGCAGGTTCGGGTATTCAGACATGAAATCATCCTCCTATTGAACAGACATGTGAGAAAACATGTTGATTTTGCGAGATAATCATTATATTATACTCTGCATTCGAATACTTGTAAACCTGTAAAGAAGAAATCAGGTATCGGGGATATTCCTGATGAAATGCGGGGACGTGATGAAATCGGTCTGATGCAGGGCCGCGAGCGGCGCATGGTCGGGCAGTGCGAGGGCGCGCAGCTCGGTGGCGCGCGTGTCGAGGGCGAGCATCGCCTGCAATGGCGTCAGGTCGCCTTCGAGCCGCTCACGGGAGTTCAGCGCGGCGCTGACCTTGGTGATGAGGGGCAGTGTACTGCGCTCCTTGACTGCGTGCAGCAGTTCGCGGCCCACTTCGTCAAAGGCGAGCACGCGCGCGTAGAGGGGACCCGTCTCTGCGGCCTCGCGGGCGGTGCGTTCACCTGTGCCGAGCAGCAGGTGCGGGACGATGCGGCTGATGCGGCTCGCGGGGTAGCGGCTCGTGACCATCCCCGCGATGAGCTCCTGCAGCGTCTGGCTCTGCCGGCTCTTGACGAGCAGCCGGTTCGCGAGGCCTTCCTGCAGGCCGAAGATGGCTTCAAGCTCGCGGCCCTGCATCGTCAGCAGCCGCGCGAGCAGCGGGCGGAAGAGGCGCTCGGTCGAGGCGATCTCTGCGGGAAAAGCCGCGCGAATGGCAGCGTACGTCGCCTCGGGCAGGGAGTCCCTGAGCGAGGCAAAGTCGGGCTGCGCTTTCGCGAGCTCCCCGCGGATGGCCGAAGCGCTCGCCAAGGGGCCGAGCGAGGCTTCGTGATAGCCAGCACCGCGCCGCGCAATGAGCAGCGGCTCGATGCCCGGCGCATAGCCGCGGAGCGCGCGCAGGTACTCGATGGCGAGGATGTTGTTGGGCTGGCGCAGCAGGTCTGATGCAAGGCCGCTCTCCGTTTGCAGGATAGCGGTCAGGGCCTTGGCATACGAAGCGCCCGCGCGCAGCGCCTCGTGGAGCGCCGCCTGCGTCTCCGGTGCGTCGATGACGCGGGCGGCCTCCATGAGCGGTGCAAGGTCCGGACTCTCCGCGCCGAAAGCGAGCGTGTCGACGCAGCCGAGCCCCTGCAGCAGGCGCACGCCGCCGCGCGCGAAGTCCTGCGCACTGCGGCAGGCAAAGAGGAAGGGCAGCTCCAAGACAAGCTGACAGCCGCCGCGCACCGCGAGATCCGCGCGCCGCCACTTGTCGAGAACGGCCGCCTCCCCGCGCTGCGTGAAGCTGCCACTCATCACCGCGACGATGGCCACATCGTCATGAAAGCGCTCGCGGATGGCGCGGAGCTGGTAGGCGTGGCCCTGATGAAATGGATTGTATTCGGCGATGACGCCAACGACATGCATGGAGAGGGCTCCTTTCGAAAAAACTAGATACAATAGACAAACGAGACACAGAGCGAAAGGGCAGGGAGGGGCCCTTCCGGTTTCGTCACTCTGTTAAATGGGCCGCATGCTTTGTTCGCGTCCCTGAAGATCATTCGCCGCCTGCCACGGCGTTTTCTCATCCGTGGCCCAGTGAAGCATGCAGTACGGCCCATCCCTGCGGGCAATCACGCCGTTCCTGCAAGCGGAAGGGCCCCTCCCTGCCTAGATGCGCTGGCAAAACGAGCCATTCAAAGACAATTCGCTCATAGGAAGATTCCTGCGGGCAATCACGCCGTTCCTGCAAGCGGAAAGGCCCCCTCCCTGCCTAGTTACGTTTGCAAAACGAGCGCTTTGAAGCTCGGGGCGTGCGACGCATGGACTCAGGGCGGGGGAATGTGTTTCGCCTGCAGGAGCGGAGCGACCGCCCGCAGGGCTGGCCCCCGCGGAACTTTGGCGAGAGAGGTGGATGTGAGAACGACGCGGCAGGCGGCGAGGGACCTTGGCTCGTTTCTCTGCCATGGGGGCCATTTTAGCGGAGCGACGAAGCCGAAACATGTTCCCCCGCCCATTGCTGACAGTACCGAGTCTCCACGAATTGACGGTGGTAATCTTCGCTCTTTTAGTCTAGCAGAACCCCCGTCCCGCGTCCAATTGTTTGGGCTTTTCCCGCGGATATGGTATACTAAGAGATACGGGCAGTCATCGGGCTGTCTTTTTCATAGAATGAAATCAACGGAAATCGGCCTGGCCGATATATAGATACGTGAAACAAGAAAGGATACGATAACGGAATGACAAAAAAGAAAGTAGTCGTCGCGATGAGCGGCGGCGTGGACAGCTCTCTTACGGCGGCGCTGCTCAAGGAGCAGGGCTATGAGGCCATCGGTGTGACGATGCGCCTGTCGGAGGAGAGCCGTGATTTTGACGAGAACGACCGCGGCTGTTGCAGCCTCAGCAGTGTCGACGATGCGCGCCGCGTGGCGGAGATCATCGGCATCCCGCATTACACCATGAACTTCAAGGAGATGTTCCAGGAAAAAGTCATCGACTACTTCCTCGCGGACTACGCGAAGGGCTGGACGCCGAATCCCTGCATCGCCTGCAACCGCTACGTCAAGTTCGAGGGGCTCCTGCAGAAGGCCATGGAGCTCGGCGCGGATTACGTCGCGACGGGGCACTATGCGCGCATCGCGCAGGATGAGTCGGGCCGCTATGTGCTCAAGAAGGGCATCGACACCCACAAGGACCAGTCGTATGCGCTCTACCACCTCAACCAGCAGTCGCTCGCGCACTTCCTGATGCCGCTCGGCGACTACACGAAGGTGGAGACGCGCGAGATGGCGGAGCGCTACAAGCTGCCCGTCGCCCACAAGCCGGACAGTCAGGAGATCTGCTTCGTGCCGCACGATGACTACAAGGCTTACCTGCGCGCGAAGAATCCCGCCTGCCTGCATCCAGGCGATATCGTTGACACAGAGGGCCATGTGCTCGGCCATCACGAGGGCGTGCCGCTCTACACGATTGGCCAGCGCAAGGGTCTCGGCATCGCGCATCCGGAACCGCTCTACGTCGTGGACCTCGACATGGCACATAACCGCGTCGTCGTCGGCGAGGCGGAGGATGTCTTCTCGGACGGCCTTATCGCGGGCGACCTCAACTGGATCGCCATCGATGCACTCGAGGCGCCCATCGAGGTCACGGCCAAGGTCCGCTACGGCCGCCGCGAGGGCCGCGCGCATGTCGAGCCGCTCGGCTATCCCCTCTTCGCCCTGTCCGCCGCGTCGCACACCGGCACGCGCGAGCTCGTGCTCAAGATCGCCGAAAAGCTCTCCACACTCCCGCCCGTCACGGTCTACGAGCCCGAGTACGTTCCCAAGCCCGTGAAGATCGACGCGAGCGAGCCGCTCAAGATCACCGTCGAGGACAACACCTACATTATCGAGGGCAAGTGGCTTGAACGCCTTATGAGCAACATCAACTTCGGTGACTACGAGAGCCGGATGTTCTTTGATAAGATGCTGCGAGAAAACGGCGTTTTCCAGCAGCTTGAGGACCTTGGCATCAAGGACGGCGACATCGTCAGCATGTACGAGCTCGAATTCGAGTATCAGCACTAATTTCTTTCGGGAGATGATCTCATGTCCATCAGCCTGTGCGAGGACTGCGTTTATTACAGCTACGATGAAGAGTCCGACAGCTACTACTGTGACGAGCAACTCGATGAGGACGAGATGGCGTCGTTCCTGCGCGGCAAGCTGACCGCCTGTCCGTTCTATCATCCGGGTCAAAGCGACTACTACCTCGCGGGAAAGCAATAAAAATCGCAAAAAGGGAGCACGCGCAAGCGTGCTCCTTTTTTTGTCAGTCTCGATCAAAATGTGATGCGCATCTGGTGCCAGACAACGCCGCCGTGCACGGACTTGTCCGTTACACCCTCGTCGACAAAGCAGAACTTCGCGTAGTAGTCGACGAGCCGCTGTTTGCAGGTCAGGACTGCACCCTTTCTCCCCTGCTTTCTCGCATCCTCAACGGCACGGTGGAGCAGTTCGCCCGCGTAGCCGTTTTTCCGGTACTCCGGCAAGGTGTTCAGACCGAAGAGCATCTGCCACGCGCCATTTTCGTCGTGCATGGATGCTTTCGCGTACATTTCGTCGGTCAGGTCGGGCTCGTCCGTCACAAAGCCATCGAGAAACGCGATGAGCTTGTCGCCCTCGAACATCAGCCAGAAGTGGTCGCCGTAATATTTGATTCGCTCGGCGAATTCCTCTTTTGTCGCTGCCTCGGCCACGGGAAAGCACTCGGCTTCCACCGCCGCGACCGCGTCCAGATCGTTCATCGTTGCTGTTCTGATCTCCATGGTTCTGCCCTCTCTATTTAGTCCCACTTTTCACGGCTGAGCTCGCGCATGTAGCCAGCCGTAATGATACCGGTAGGCAGTGCGACGATAGCGATTCCCATGAACGACGACATCATGCTCACGATGCGGCCGATCTCGCTCGTCGGATAGATGTCGCCATAGCCGACGGTCGTCAGCGTGACGACTGCCCAGTAGATGGCGTCGAAAAACGTGTCAAAGCTGTCGGGCTCCACCTGGAACATGATGAGCGCCGACAGCGCGATATACCCGCCCGCCAGCACACACACCGCCGCGAGCGCGCGTTTCTCGCGCTTGATAACGTTCAAAATAAGTTCAAAGCTGTGCGAGTAGCGCAGGAATTTGAGCGCCTTGAGCGCTTTGTTGAGGCGGAAAAGCCTAAACAGCTTGAACCCCGACGACAGCATCGTCAGCGACGGCAGGATGGACAGCAGGTCTACAATGCCGAAAAAGCTGAACGGATAGCGCAAAAACGCCCATTTCCCGCTCTTTTCGTACTTTAAGTCCGCCGTCCACCAGCGCAGCAGATAGTCCACGATGAACACCGTGACCGTCGCGCGGTCGAGCCATATAAACAGCGCATTCGTCTCCTTGAAGCACAGCGGCACAATACTCGCCGCGATGCACACGAGCATGAAGCGGTCGTAAATGAGACTGTCGCGGTCGTCCTTGTCCGCGACCTCGATGACCTCGTAGATTTTTCTTCGCAAACTCATGCCGTCACTCCCTTGCGCCGGGCAGAAAGCGCTGCTCGACCTCTTCCGCGCTCATCTGCCCGCCGGAGAGCTCCGTGAGCGCGGCGGAAAAGTCCGCCGTCTTCTGCACGGGCAGAAGAAACGTGAGCGTCACGGCAGCGCCGTAATCGCTCGACTCGATCCTGCCCTCGTGTCCCTCGATCAGCAGCTTTATGCGCTCGAACATCGGGTACGGGCATTCGAGCAGCAGCACGGAAAACGGCTGCATCCGCGCCTTGCCCGCATTGTCAAGTGCGTCCTTCGCCGCCTTAGCGTAGGCGCGCGTCAGCCCGCCCGCACCGAGCAGAATCCCGCCGAAGTAGCGCGTCACCACCACCACGGCGTCGGTCGCGCCGGTGTGCCGGATCGCCTCCAGCGTCGGCATTCCGGAGCTGCCCTGCGGCTCTCCGTCATCCGAGTAGCGCGCGACCGTGTCGGCACCCAGCCGGAATGCCCAGACGTTGTGCGTCGCATCGGAGAATTCCTTTTGCTGTGCCTTGACAAACGCCAGCGCCTCCTCTTCGGTCCTGACCGGGGCGGCGTGACTGAGAAAGACCGATCTGCGATCCTCCAGCTCGCCGTGCCCCTCGCCGCGCAGTGTGGTGTACAGCAGTCTGTGGTCGGGGGCGCTCATGCGTTGTCCTCCCGCCCGGAGCCGGGCTCCGGCTCCAGCCATGCGTCGCGCCCCACCTCTGCTTGCAACGCCGCCAGCATCGCACCGTAGCGCAGAGCGACCGGCGGCGGGATCAGTCCCTCGTGAATCATGGTTTCAAACCTCCAGAAACTGACCCAGCAGGCGGCATCGGTTTCTCCCTCCTGCAGAGTCAGGGAATCGGCGGGCAGTGTGCGGCGCACAAGATAGCAATCCGAAAAGGCGGACGGCTCCCGGATACTGCCAAGCAGGTGCAGCTCCTCCGGCGCGGCGTCAATGCCGGTCTCCTCGCGCAGCTCACGCCGTGCGGAGGTCAGACTGTCCTCTCCGGCGATGCCGGAGCCTCCCGTCACCTCCCACCAGCCGGGATACATCCCCTTGCAGGCGGCGCGGCGGGTCAGAAGCAACCGCCCCCGGTCATCCACCGTGTACACCGTCACGACAGTGTGGTAGGTGCCGTGCGGCATGGGGTACTGCCGTCCGCGCGGGTGCGTCTGCCCCAGCGGGCGGCGATCCTTGTCCAGAAGATCCCACAACTCCATGCTCATTCCCCCTCCGGCGTGCGCCGGTTCGGGTCAAACTGCTTCAGCAGACCGTACACGCGGTCATCTACCGTTGCCACGGCGGTGATGTACTCATCGCCGTACTCCACCGATTCCACCGCCGCCTTTTCGCTGTACAACCGGGCAAGCGCACCGGACTGCGCATTCGGAATCCGGAAGGTCACGCGGCGTTTGCCCTGCCGGATGAGCGTTTCCAGTGCCGTTGCCAAGGCATCACAGCCCTCACCGGTACGCGGAGATGCACAGCGCGCGCCGGGCGTCGCTGTCGCGGAAGCGGTCGGATACCATGCGCTCCAGCCCTGCGCGGTCGCCCGCTTCCCGGTCGCACTTATTGAAGACATACAGCGTCGGTTTTGCGCCGGCGCCCAGCTCGGTCAGCAGCTCCTCCGTCACGCGGAGCTGCTCCTCGCAGTGCGGGTCGGAAACGTCCAGCAACAGGAGGATGATGTCCGCATATACCGCCTCCTCCAGCGTGGAGCGGAAGGCACTGATCAGATGGTGCGGCAGTTTGCGAATGAATCCTACCGTATCGGTCAGCAGAACCGACTCCCCGCCGGGCAGGGTGAACTTGCGCGTTGTCGGATCGAGCGTGGCAAACAGCTTGTCCTCCGCCAGAATGCCGGCACCTGTCAGCGTGTTGAGCAGGGTGGATTTGCCTGCGTTGGTGTAGCCGACGATGGCGATGCGGGGCAGACCGCTCCGGTCGCGGGACTGCCGCATGGTGCGGCGGTTCTTTTCCACGACTGCCAGCTCAGCCTTCAGCGCATCCACGCGGCGCTTCATGTGCCGCCTGTCGCTCTCCAGCTTGGATTCGCCGGGACCGCGCGTTCCGATCCCGCCGCCCAGCCGGGACATATCCGTGCCGCGTCCGGTCAGGCGGGGCGCCGTGTACTGAAGCTGTGCCAGCTCCACCTGCAGCTTTCCCTCCGCAGTAACGGCGTGCAGGGCAAAGATATCCAGTATCAGCATGGAGCGGTCGATCACGCGCAGATCCTCTATGCCGATGTCGTCCTCCATGTTGCGTATCTGAACGGGTGTCAGGTCGCAGTCAAACACGACCAGCGATGCCTCCAGATTGCGGCACATATCCGCCAGCTCGCGCACTTTGCCGGAGCCGATGAGTGTCCGGGCATCCGGGGCGGAGCGGCTCTGCACCATGCGGGCGGCAACAGTGCCTCCGGCGGTGTCCAGCAGGCGTGCCAGTTCGTCCATGCTTTCGTCCACGTCCTCCGCAGTATCCGCATCGGTCAGGATGCTGACCAGCACGGCGCGGGGCTTCTCCGGTTGCTCCTCCGGGGCGCGGAGGGAATCGTTTTTCAGAATAACAGCCATATGAAATCCTCCTTGAATCAGGAAACCGCAGATCGATCCGGTACTGCACGGGGATGATTGCGTTTCCGCAGGTATCGGGATGCCGGTCTCCCCGGCGATCAGACAGCAAAAGGGCAGGATGCTCTCTCTTTACGCGAGTGCGTCTCCTGCCCTATGGATCTCTCCGAATGCCGGTCGCAATATGCCGCACTGCGCGACCCCGCCATACGATGGCAGGGCGCACCCGGCACGCGACGGAACCGTTCCGTGCGAGAAGTGCTGGTTACTTCTTGACAGCAGCCAGTCTCTTCTTGAAACGATCCAGCCGTCCGCCTGCATCGACAAACTTCTGCTTGCCGGTGTAGAAGGGGTGGCACTTGGAGCAAATGTCCACACGCAGTTCACTGCCCTTGGTGGAGCGGGTGACAAAGGTTTCTCCGCAGGCGCAGCGGACTGTACACTCAACGTACTCAGGATGAATTCCGTTCTTCATTTCACGATACCTCACTTTGAAATTCCCGATGTGCTTTGACATCGGGTACGCAAGCCATCACATTATAACACATTCTTTCCCGGAATGCAATAGGATTTTTGAAATTTTCGGAAGGATTTTGCGGGGGCTTACCCGGCGTTCCGTTTTCCTGCCTCCCTCTCTGCCGACACCGGAGTTGTGCTGATAAAAAAGGCATTTTTTTATTCCGGAGGAAAAACCTGAAAAAGGGTTGACAAAATATGCATAATAGATTATAATGATTGGTGGTTGTTTTTGTAGAAAACAAGCAGGGGTTCGCGAAAAATCCGGCGTGCGGGCATTGTGAAGACAAAAGGCATGGAGATTGTTCGGAATCCACAAAAAAGGTAGAGGAGCGTATCCTGAAAAATGAAACGTCTGTTGAAACATCTGCTGCCTGCTATGCTGGCGTTGTGTATGATGCTGTCTTGCCTGACCCTGCTTGTGGGGGCGGCGGTGAATGACGCAGGGCGTCCGATCCTGAGTGTCAAGCTATACACACCGCGCGGGACAGCCGTGGATGCGTCCGTGACGGTCGGAGAGCTGACCGCGGGTGAGCAGTCAGCGGCGACGGCAGTGAAAAAGAAATATTCGGCATTGGGCGCTGTTTGCCTGGAGGAGGCAAGTCTGCGCTACAACTGTCATTCCCATGCATGGGTGGAACGGGATACGGAACTGACGTCCTGCTGGGTCGATTCGGTCGGTGCGTTCATCCGGGACGGCAGCTATGTCCGTATTGCGGAACCGGAAGTCGGCTGTATAGTTGTATATTACAAGACGATGGCGATTGATCTTGTGACCATTCACGCGGACGGCAGTGAGACCTCGGAATCCATAATCTACCTCCGCTCCCTGTCCCATTCCGGCGTCGTGACGGCGGTTTATGACGATGAATTCCTCGGCACGACCGTTGTCATCAACCACCCGGACGGCCACGTCTCGCAGTATTCCAATCTCGCCGTCATGCCGTCCGTCTCGGCGGGCGACAGCGTAGAGGCCGGGCAGACCATCGGCGCCGTCGGCGCCACCGCCCTGCTGGAGATCGCGGACGAGCCGCATCTGCACTTCGCCGTCTACGCCAACGGCGACACCATCGACCCCGCGGAATTTATCCGATGACCGCAAAAAACACGCCGCAGCAGCCGCTGCGGCGTGTTTTCTTGTTCAGGGCAGCGCCGCACAATTCGGCAAGCAGATTCGGCGAGAGATTTTCCGCCAAGCCAAGATTTGAAACGTGAAGGAATACTTTGTGTATTTCGAACGTTTCAAACCGCAGGATTGGCGGAAAAGATCCGTCGAAGCGCGCAGACGCAATTGTGCGGCGCTGCCCGAAGTTTAAACGGGCCGGATGGCCGACAGGTCATAGGGCGTGGTCTGGTAGACGAAGTAGTTGAGCCAGTTCTGGTAAAGAAGATTCGCGTGGCTGCGCCACGAGACCACGGGCGGCTTCGTGTCGTCATTGTCCGGGTAATAGTTTTCCGGCACGTGGATGGGCAGCCCCGCATTTTTGTCGCGCAGATATTCCGCCTCCAGCGTCCTCGCGTCATATTCGGAGTGGCCGGTGATGAAGATCTGCCGGCCGCCCTCGGTCGCCATGGCGTAGACGCCCGCCTGCTCGCTCGAGGCGAGGATCTTCAGCTTGCTGCAGCGCTCGATATCCTCGCGCCGGACGGTCGTATGCCGCGAATGCGGCACCATGAACACATCGTCAAAGCCCCGCATGAGCATCGACGAGCGCCGCTCGACCCGGTGCGGATAGACGCCGAAGAGCTTTTCGGGCAGATCGGTCTTGTTGATGCCGTAGTGGTAATACAGCGCCGCCTGCGCGCCCCAGCAGATGTGGAACGTGCTGTGGACATGCGTGCGGCTCCACTCCATGATCCGGCAGAGCTCCGGCCAGTATTCGACCTGCTCAAACGGCATCTGCTCCACCGGCGCGCCCGTGATGATCAGACCGTCGAACCAGCGGTCCTTCACGTCCTCAAACGTCTGGTAGAACTTGAGCAGATGCTCGCGCGAGGTGTTTTTGGACTCGTGGCTGTCCGTATGGATGAGCTCCAGCTCGACCTGCAGCGGCGTATTGCCGAGCAGGCGCGACAGCTGCGTCTCCGTGGCGATCTTCGTGGGCATCAGATTCAGCACGAGGATCTGCAGCGGGCGGATGTCCTGCGTGACAGCCCGGGTCTCGTTCATGACGAAGATATTCTCTTCTGCCAGCGTCGCGGCGGCCGGCAGGCCGTTCGGGATCATAATAGGCATGGCGTGGGTTCCTTTCTATTAGCGGTACGTGCTGCGCGGGGATGGATGTGCTTACCGGAGCGCCTGGTCGAGATCATCGATCAGATCCTCCGCGTCCTCCAGTCCGCAGGAGTAGCGGATGAGATCCTCGCGGACGCCGGCGGCCAGCAGCTCCTCGGCGTTCATCTGCCGGTGGGTCGTCGAGGCCGGGTGCAGGCAGCAGGTGTGCGAATCGGCGACGTGCGTCTCGATGGCTGCGACCTGGAGCTTGCTCATCACGGCCTCCGCGGCGGCCCGGCCGCCCCTGACGCCGAAGCTCACGACGCCGCACGAGCCGTTCGGCAGATATTTCTGCCCGAGCTCGTAATATTTGTCGCCCGGCAGACCGCAATACTGCACCCAGGAGACGTTTTCATGCCGCTGCAAAAATTCAGCGACCCTCTGCGCATTTTCACAGTGGCGCTGCATCCGCACGTGCAGGCTTTCCAGCCCGAGGTTCAGATAATACGCGTTCTGCGGCGACTGCACGGCGCCAAGATCGCGCATCAGCTGCACGGTGGCCTTCGTGATGTATGCACCGGCAAGACCGAAGCGCTCGGTATAGGTCACGCCGTGGTAGCTCTCGTCGGGAGTGCACAGGCCGGGGTATTTGTCGGGGTATTTCGTCCAGTCGAACCGGCCGGAATCGACGATCGCGCCGCCGAGTGCGCCCGCGTGTCCGTCCATATATTTTGTGGTGGAGTGGACGACGATATCCGCGCCCCATTCGAACGGGCGGCAGTTGATCGGCGTGGCGAACGTGTTGTCGAGGATCAGCGGTACGCCGTGGCGGTGGGCCGCGGCGGCGAATTTCTCAATGTCCAGCACGGTCAGCGCGGGATTGGCGATGGTCTCGCCGTACATGGCCTTCGTGTTGGGGCGGAAGGCGGCGTCCAGCTCCTCCGGGCTGCAGTCGGGGTCGACGAACGTGACCTCGACGCCCATGCGCTTCATCGTGACGGAGAAGAGGTTGAAGCTGCCGCCGTAGATGCTCGACGAGCTCACCAGATGGTCGCCCGCGCCGACGATGTTGAAGACAGAAAAGAAGATCGCCGACATCCCGGAGCCCGTCAGCATGGCGGCTGTGCCGCCCTCAAGCGCGGCGATGCGCGCCGCGACGGCGTCGTTCGTCGGGTTCTGCAGGCGGGAATAGAAATAGCCGCTCGCCTCCAGATCGAAGAGCTTGCCCATCTCGGCGCTGCTCTCGTATTTGAAGGTGGTGCTCTGAATGATGGGGATCTGGCGGGGTTCGCCGTTTTTGGGGCTGTAGCCTGCCTGTACGCAGCGCGTACCGAGTCCGGGTCGTGCCATAAGGAGCTCCTTTCACAATCGGAAATACGGGCGCTCTCGCGCCCGTACCTTCATTTTACCTGAAAATTGCCGGAATGTCCAGTGGGATGCCTCCGGCGGCCCTATCTTTTCTCTTGCAAGAGAAAAGATAGGGGAGAAAAGAGTGCTTGGTTACGGTTTGGTGCATCCTGCGTCTGAATTTAGGTAGGAACCTATCTTTCAGGCATCGTTCCACTCAGGAGTCACCTTACGTATGTCTTGCTACGCGCCGCCTGATACGGGGGTATCAAACTTGCAGCTAGTTGCCGTAGAACAACTGCCATCAATAGAAGGCGCAGCCGAAATCCTGATAGGTGCTACCTTCTTGCGGGGCAGTTTGTAGGGGCGGGGCTCTGCTCCGCCCGAAACTTTTCCGATTTTTGAGCGTTATCAGCCTTTCAGCAGATTTCCGGGCTGCATCCGAAAAAACTTACCCCTGATACGCTTTGCCTGCTTCGACGGCTTTCATGTTGACGTCGAAGAGGTCGGCTTTGCGGGCGGGGATGACTTTGTGCAGGGCGGGGGCGATGGAGTCAAAGCGGACGCAGCCGGTTTTTTCGACCAGCGCGCCGAGCAGCAGCATGTTGGCGAGCGTCGGCACGCCCATCTCGCCGGCAAGGCCGGTGGCGGGGATGTAATATGCCTCGACGTCGGTGCGGCGGACCTTGCGGCCGATGAGCGTGGAATCGACGAAGATCTTGCCGCCGGGGGCGACGGTATCCTCGTATTTATCGAGCGAGGGGTTGTTCATGACCATGAGCACGTTCGGGTGCTGCACGATGGGCGAGCCGACGGGCGTGTCGGACAGGATGACATTGCAGTTGGCCGTGCCGCCGCGCATTTCCGGGCCGTAGGACGGCAGCCAGCTGAGCTCGCGCCCCTCCAGCAGCCCCGCGTAGGCCAGGACCTTGCCGGAAAACAGCAGGCCCTGCCCGCCGAAACCGGCGATGACGATCTGGAAATCAGCCATTTGCTTCACCCTCCTTATCGCGGTACACGCCGAGCGGATAGTACGGGATCATCTTCTCGTCGATCCACTCGAGCGCCTTCTGCGGCTCGAGGCCCCAGTTGGTCGGACAGGCGGAGAGCACCTCGACCAGCGAGAAGCCCTTGCCCTGGATCTGGTTTTCAAAGGCCTTTTTGATGCAGGCCTTGGCGTTTTTGACGTTTTTGACCTTGTTGACGGTCACGCGGGCGAGATACGCGGGCGCGTCGAGGGTGGCGAGCAGCTCGCAGATGCGGATGGGGTAGCCCTGGGTCTTGACGTCGCGGCCGTAGGGGGAGGTCTGCGTGATCTGTCCGGGCAGGCTCGTCGGGGCCATCTGGCCGCCGGTCATGCCGTAGATGGCGTTGTTGATGAAGATCACAGTGATGTTTTCGCCTCTGGCGGCGGCGCTGACGGTCTCGCACAGGCCGATGGAGGCAAGGTCGCCGTCGCCCTGATAGGTGAAGACGACGTTGTCGGGCAGCGACCGCTTCACGCCTGTGGCGACCGCGGGGGCGCGGCCGTGGGAGGCCTCGATCATGTCGCAGGTGAAGTAGTTATAGGCGAGCACGGAGCAGCCGACCGGCGCGATGCCGATGGTCCGGCCCTCGATGCCCAGCTCGTCGATGCACTCGGCGACGAGGCGGTGGACGATGCCGTGCGTACAGCCGGGGCAGTAGTGCAGAACGGCGTCGGTCAGCGATCTCGGTTTTTCAAAGACGGTAGTCATGCGTTTGCGCCTCCTTCGGCCATAGTCTGGATGCTGGCAAGCACCTCATCCGGGGTGGGGATCATACCGCCGACGCGGCGGCAGAGCGAAACGGGCTTTTTGCAGCGGACGGCCAGCTCCACATCCTGCTTCATCTGGCCCATATTGAGCTCGACGCACACAAAGCCCCTGACCTTGTCTGCTGCGGCGAGCAGGGGCTTATCCGGGAAGGGCCAGAGCGTGATCGGACGGATCATGCCGGCCTTGATGCCGCGTTTGCGCGCTTCCACGATGGCATTGCGCGAAACGCGGGCGGTGATGCCGCAGGAGACGATGCAGACCTCGGCGTCCTCCATCATGAATTCCTCCCACATGGTCTCTTTTTCGGCCAGGCGGGCATAGCGCTCGAAGCGCTCGATGTTCTTCTGCTCGAGCTCGGCCGGAGAGAGATACAGGGAGTTGATGATGTTGTGCGGGCGTTTGCATTCCGTGCCGATGACAGCCCAGTCGGGCGCGCTTTTTTCCAGGACGGTCTCTTCGGGCAGGACGACGGGCTCCATCATCTGGCCCATCGTGCCGTCGGCCAGCAGCATGGCGGGCATGCGGTATTCAAATGCCAGACGGAAGGCCTTCTGCGTCAGGTCCGCCATCTCCTGCACGGACGCGGGCGCGAGGACGAGTACGTGGAAATCGCCGTGACCGGGGCCTCTTGTTGCGAGGAAGTAATCGGACTGCGACGGCTGGATGCCGCCGAGGCCCGGGCCGCCGCGCTGGACGTTGACGATCAGCGCGGGCAGATCCGCGCCCGCCAGATACGAGATGCCCTCGCACTTGAGCGCGATGCCGGGGCTGGACGAGGAGGTCATGGCGAGCTTGCCGGTGGACGCGACGCCGTAGACCATGTTGATGGCCGCGATCTCACTTTCCGCCTGGAGGAACACGCCGCCGATCTTCGGCATGCGCTTTGCCATATAGGCTGCAATTTCGGTCTGGGGCGTGATCGGATAGCCGTAATAATGGCGGCATCCGGCGGCGATTGCAGCTTCGGCAATCGCTTCGTTCCCTTTCATAAGCACCTTTTCTGCCATATCCTAAACCTCCAAAGCTCTTCGGTGTCTTGCCCGAAGAGCGGACATATTATTTCTCCACCGTAATGATACAATCCGGACACATGGTCGCGCAGAACGCGCAGCCGATACAAAGGCTCTCATCGGTTACCTCGACCGGACTGTGTCCCTTCTTGTTGATTTTTCCCTTCGCCAATGCGAGGATTTTCTTCGGACATGCGTTCACACAAAGTCCGCAGCCCTTGCAAAGATCGGTTTTAAAAGTAAGCTTTGCCATTTTCGTTCCCTTTCCGTATAGCTGCCGCCGCAGGGACGGCTTTTCTCGGATGATTACTCATAATATTTTGCTTGAAGCGTAAGTGCGAACAGACCGTGTATGCTGTCGGTCAGCGCCGGGACAAGCTCGCGGCGCACCGTTGTCATTTTGACGGGGAGCCCGCTCATGCCGGACAGCCGCTCGATCTTGGACTGCGTTTCAAGAACGGTCTGCGCCGTCGTTTCTTCTCCGAGATTCGAGTTGTTGACAAGCGCGGTAAAGCGCATGCCGCACGCACATTCGATCTCCCGCATGACCTCGAGCGCATCCGCCGCCGTCTCCGTCAAGGGACGGTAAAAATTCGCGACGAACAGCATTTCATATCGGTTCTCCTCCAAAATCTCCGGCGCGTACCGACCGAGCGCATAGGCGCCGCGGTCGTCGCCGCCGATGTCCAGCACCGCATAACGCTCCCGCTCCCGTATGATGTCGTACATCTGTGCCGGAAGTGCCGGCAGGTCGAGATTCGTGTTCGCATAAGTCGGACAGATGAGGCGGATCCCGCAGGCGGCAAGCTCCGCCTCGCTGTCCTTGGTTCTGAAATACGGATTGACGATGTCGAGATCGGCAATCGTTACGGGATATGACAGCGCCGCAAGATATTTTGCATAATTAACGGCAATATTGGTTTTTCCGCTGCCGTAATGTCCGGCAAACAGCGTGACACGCGAAATATTCACGGCGTTTTTCTCCCTTCGGTTCAAAGCTTGTTGCGCATGATCTTTCCGCTGATCGTTTTGGGCAGCTCATCCCGGAATACGACAATACGCGGATACTTATACGGCGCGGTCTTTTCCTTGACGTAATTTTGGATTTCCTTTTTGAGCGCCTCCGTAGGCTCCGTTCCCTTGGTCAGAACGATGCTCGCCTTGACGACCTGCCCTCTCACCTCGTCGGGCGCTGCGGAAACGCCGCATTCCAGCACATACGGAAGCTCCATGATGACGCTTTCAATCTCAAACGGTCCGATGCGGTAGCCGGAGGATTTGATTACGTCGTCCGTGCGTCCGACATACCAGAAGAAGCCGTCCTCGTCGCGCCATGCGACGTCTCTCGTATGATAGTATCCGTCGTGCCAAACCTCCGCCGTTTTTTCGGGTTCGCCCCAATAACCGGAAAAGAGTCCGCACGGAACCTTGCCCTCCTCCGCGCGAATGCATATCTCGCCGGTTTCTCCGTCCGCGACGGGTTTTCCGTCCGGCGAGAGCAGCTCGATCCGATACGGCGGAACGGGCTTGCCCATCGCACCGATCTTGTGAGCGGCCCCCGTCAGATTGGCGATGGTAAGCGTGGTTTCCGTCTGACCGAAGCCTTCCATAAGCTGAAGTCCCGTCGCCTTTTCAAACTG
>ENA-ORSS01001026-ORSS01001026.1-human-gut-metagenome-genome-assembly--contig:-NODE-1026-length-30857-cov-7.162749_pt1 | contig 30857 bp, 20 predicted proteins | sample MGYA00241899_ERZ509162 | MGnify/ENA primary metagenome ERZ509162 (study PRJEB26280, sample SAMEA2338641) | human gut metagenome | biome: human gut; feature: human-associated habitat; material: faeces... | reverse complement strand
GTCCATATCCCCATGCGCTGCCTATGCATACAGTCATGATGCGTCCGCGGATGTGCTCGCCGTTGATTTTCAGATGCATCCGATAGAGCTTGCGTTCGAATATGATGGAAAGCAAGGCCATGAAGTACGACAGGGCTTTTACTCCCCAGAAACGCTTACACTGGTCAGTGATTTTCACGATACGTGCTCCCAGTCCGATGTTGATGGCATTCAGAAAATAGCGGGTCTGATGCTTTTCACCATCATAATAGTAGCAGGTACCGACGTCTATCTTGCGTCGTCTGCCTTCGATGAGGTAGTCCACGGCCTCTTTGTACTCGGAGCCGATGTCCCAATATTTGGCAAAGTCGTTCCCGATGCCATTGGGGATGATTCCGATGGCAATGTTTTCCTTGTCTTCTGCGTCGGAGTGCATAATGCCGTTGATGGCATCGTTCAGTGCGCCGTCTCCCCCTACGATGACAATGGTGCGGTAGCCGTTGTTTGCCAGTATGCCAGCCAGTCGTTCCACGGACCCGAACCCTTCGGATTGTACATAGTCGTAAGACACACCCTTACTGTCCATGTACTCTTTGATTTCTTTCCATCGTTTTTGGACTTTCCGTGTTCCGGCTTTGGGGTTATATATGATTCCCCATTTATTGGGTTCTACGCTCATGAGTCTCTTTTTTATTGTTCGATTAATTGGGTTACAAATGCTATTTTCTCTTCCATACTCCATTGGGCATTCATCCAGTGGATGGTAAAGCCACGGCGTTCCATGCCTCTGAACCACGTCATCTGCCGTTTGGCAAACTGATGGATGGCTATTTCCAGGTCGTGGAACATCTGTTCGTAAGTCAGTTCTCCTATAACGTACAAAGTCAGGTATTTATATTCCAGACCATAGTAAATGAGGTCCTCAGGTTTGATACCTTTCTTTATCAAGTCGCGTACTTCTTCCACCATTCCTTCTTCGAGCCGCTGTTGCAGGCGTCGTGTTATTTTTTCACGGCGCAGTTCGCGGTCAATGTCTATTCCTACAATCAGACTGTTCAGTTGCGGAAAAGCCCGTTCGTCTACTGGTGTATGTGCGTAATACTCTTCTATTTCGATGGCGCGTATGGCACGTTTGGCGGTGTCAACGTCGGTCGTATTGTGCAGGGTTTTATATTGTTTCAATATCTCGGTCAGTTCATCGAGCGATTTGCCGTTCAGCCGTGCGCGCAGTTCCGGGTTCTCAGGAACAGGGAGCAGGCGGTAGCCTTTTAATACCGACTCCAGATACATGCCTGTACCTCCGCACATGATGGGCAATTTGCCTTTGAGCCTGACGGTTTCGTATGCTTTCAGAAAATCGCGTTGATATTCGAATACGTTATATTTATATCCCGGCTCGGCTATGTCGATAAGGTGGTATGGGATCTGCTTGCCGTTTACGGTATAGTCGGCCAGATCTTTTCCGGTGCCAAGGTTCATTTCTTTGTAAATCTGGCGCGAATCGGCACTAATGATTTCCGTATCCAGTCTGCTGGCCAAAGCGGCTGCAAATTGGGTTTTTCCGGAAGCGGTCGGGCCTAAAATGGCTATTAAATCATAATCGGACATATTTGATTACATAGTTTAGGCTTCAAAGATAAGCAAAAGGACGTGAAATCAGTGTACTTGACTGTTAAAAAGGTGTTATGCGAAATATTTTCTTATTTATATGAAGAATGGAGGTGTTTGTTTTGTGTATTCGAAAAACTCAAAATCTGTGAGAGGAATTATATATCCTAGCCAAGGCCATTCAACACATAATTGTTCATAGTGTTTGCAGACTACCAACTCTTCATTGGGTGACAGGTTTTTCAGAAAAGAATAAGCATCCAACTTTATCCTGAGGATAGCCATTTCTTTTTTTTGTTTTACTAAGATGAAGAAATACTTGCGGGTAAGGCCTGCGTCCAAAATTGTGTATTCGTCTTCTAAATATTCTACGTGTAAAGCCTGGCAAAGGCTGTTCGAAAAAATTTCCATTGCACCATTTTGGTCAAACTTGTTTATTAAGTGTGTCCATACTTTATCCTGTTGGTTGGTTGTTCGCTTCAATCTGATTCGTTTCAGCTTATGGGGGAGGTGGTAGATGTTATCACGTTCTTCATCGAAAGCTATAAATATTTCGTCTGAATCTTCCTTATATTTATATAAGGCATAACTGATTGGAGAATTATCTTCTTCAGGAATGGGGAGTAGAGAGATTTGTATAATGGCATCATACTCGTCGTTTTCCCATTCTTTGTTCCAAAAGGCTATTGTGTAAAACTTTTGTGGAATAAATGTTTCGTTGTCTTTCCCAATTTTCAGTTCCTGTACTATGTAGCCGCCGTGATAAATGGAGTCCGATTTCCGGCACATGAATATCCACAGCTTTTCTCCTTTGGCAAAGTCCTTACCGGATTGGCGCCAATAACTGATGTCGCCCCATTCGGCAAACACTGTGCTCTGTCGGAGAGCTGTATTTATGAACAGAGGGTTAGCATAATATTGTAATATCATCATCGGGTTATCTATCAATCCCCAAAGATATGCCGGAACAATTTTTAGTAGCGGTTCGGTTTTAAGAGCTTGTATAGCTTTATAGGCTGTTTCATTTTCTGGATGTACAGAATGGAAGAATTCATTCAGATCTATGATGAGGTCGCATAGTGTCTGTTTGAAGTTGAGGCGATAGGGGTCTATCTCTTTTATCGTCACATAAAATAGCATCAGCATGCCATAGTATATGTTTTCATCCAAAAGTTTCAGTTCTTTCAGCTGTGGAACGACTTCATCTTTAAATCTAATTGGAAACAAGGAATAATCTTCGTCAACCAATGCACAAAGTAAATGCTCTGCCCACATGGGATTCTGTTTTTCAATCGGGTAATCTGCCATTAAATTACATAGCCATTTGCCTTTTTCGGTGATTAGGGCGATTTCTACCATTCGTTCGTCCGATAAGCCGAAAACTTCGCAAATGTCTTTCCATACTTGTCCGACAGTGTCGGTTTTTACCGTATTGTTTAGTAGCCTGTATAGGGTGGTTCGTCCTTTGTAGCCCAGTTTTGCGGCCAGGGCGGATGGTGAAGGTGCGAATAACCGTTGTTGTATCAGATACTTCAGTATGTCCAATTGGTTGTCAAACATGGCAGGTTTTGTTTCAATATATCCGTGTTTTGTTACAAAAAAGTAGTGTCGGGAAAATGTAGGATAAAATCTTTTGGTGGGTTTTGCTAATTCCTATACTTTTGCACCGATGGGTGTAAAGGTAAATAAAAATCCCTAAAGAGCGTCATGTGAAACAGAAAAAATGTATCTTTGCAAAGTAAGGGAAGAGAAATACCCTTGCGAAAGTGAAAAGTGCGTTTTATCAACTTTGGTCTTAAGAAACGAAATCGCCAATTTCTAAATCACTCAGACAGACTAAGGGAACATGACGCTCATCTGTATTGTCAATGCAAACAAGTGTATGGCAAGTGTTTGTTGTATACTTATTGCAACTGTAATACGGCGTGGGATTCTTGTTTTTGCTTGTCTCTGAGTTGGCGTTTGGCGATGCCTGTTTCTTGATGAGTGGAAGAGAAGTCCTCACGCCTTTTTTATTAATAATTCCGGATTCAGAGGATTTGCCGGTGGTGAATTGGGAATACGATTATGCGATAGATTAATTCGGATGCGATAAAGAAACGTTTTTGAGACATATAACGATCTTTTCCAAAAACAGAATTGGAAATTATAGCAGTTAAAGAGCGTCATATTGAACAAAAAACGTATCTTTGCAATACGCTGGTCGGAGAAAAGGCCAGCATTTACATAAGAAAGCGTTTTTTGCTTTATCCTGAAATAGAAATCGCCAAATTTTAGTAGAAGGATAGAGGCAATATGACGCTCATTCGTTTTTGTATATGTATGCGTGTACAGCCAATGTTGTGCACTGATGTTACATACCGAAACGGCGTGAGGCTATTGTTCCTTTATTCATTTCTACGAGGCGTTTGGCGATGCCCTATTTCGATGAATGAAGCGGACAAGTCCTCACGCCTTTCTTTTTTAGATTGAAAAACATAATGCTTTTTCGGAGGATAGCGAGCATCTTCTAACACAAAGGAGGTATTTATGCCACTTTTCAGAATTACAGTAAAACAATCTAAAATTTCCAACGGAATCCGTATCGAGAAAGGAATGTCAGTGGAAATTGTATCAAACTCATTTAGTAATCCGGTTACAACAAACGGCGGTCAAACGGTAGTGGATGCTTTCTATCGCATTTATGGTGTGGATATAAAGAAAGCCGGGGCGCTTAATATGGTATATTTGAATGTGGAGAGAATAGGATAAAACTGATTTTTCTCTCATTACTAATAGTTTTATATACATTCTTGATTATGGAAACAATAGATATTCTTTTTGAGATTGCTGACTATTTAAGTTTTAATGGTATTGAAAAAGAACTGAATATCATAAAATCCCGTTCTTTACAAAAAAATGCGAACTTGATTATACCTCTTGTAGGTGAATTTAGTTCTGGGAAAACGACATTGATTAATGTATTGACAGATAGCAAAAAATTGGAAACAGCTACAAAACCGACTACTGCAACAATTTATGAAGTACATTTTGGAAGTGAAAAGTGTAGTGCAGAAGTTTTAAGTGAGAATGGTGATGTTCAATTGGTTGAGGATTTAGCAGAGCTAAAAAATGAATCATTAGCAGATTCGTTTATGATAAAGGTCTATGACACTTCTAAAAAAGTGCCATCAACGACTGTATTGGTAGATACTCCGGGGTTATCATCTTCCGACCCTAAGCATAAACAGACACTGGTTAACTTCTTGCCACATTCTGATGGCATTTTGTTGATTACAGATGTAAATCAACAGATAACGCGTTCTCTTACCGACTTTATAGAAACTATGAAGTTGTCTATGAAACCAATATATCTGGTTATAACAAAATGTGATACTAAATCTCAGACAGATTTGGAATCTGCTAAAAAATATATTAGCGAGAATTGTAATATTCCATTAAAACAGATAACTTGTGTTTCCTCCAAAAACGATGATTTAAGTGAACTTTATCATTTATTCTCTGAAATAGAGAAAGAAAAAAGTAATATAATTAAACAGGCAGATGAAAAAAGATTAAAAGATATAATAAAAAAACTATTAGGTAGGATAGATGAATTGTTACAGGTACCATCAGATGACAAAGAACTTGATATAGCGGTCAGAAAACAAGAACATGAATTGAATGTATTGAATAGGAATATAGATAGACTTGTATCTGATGTTGAGTCTGATATTCAAGACTTGGAACGTGACATAACAAGGAAGTTTGAAGATATCATTTCAGGAAGACTTGATTCATTGGTTGCAGGTAAAAGTAACAATTTTGATGCAGAAGCTATATCAGTTATAAATAACACATCCAGTTTACTGTTGGAAGAATATCGGAATTCCATAAAAAATATTTTTCGCGATAAAATAAAGAATAGTAATACGTCAAATGAAGGATTATCTGTAACATCATTAAGTGATTTGGATTTATCTTCATTGTCGATTACTGGTTTAGAGTATAATTTAGACTTGAATATTTTAGGTCATCAATATGATGGTTATATATCAAGTGGTGTTAAAGTGGTTGCTGCTGCAGCAACTGTTGCTGTTGCTGTAAGTACTGCCGGAACTTCTGCTTTAGCTGCTGCCGCAACAGTTGATAATGTGATTGATGTAGCTGATACTGTTACAGATGTGTCCAGTATGGTATCAAATAATAAAACAGTAAATAGAATAGAGAAAGCTACTAATTTTATTGGAAGGACTACTGACAAATATACAAGTATTGAAAACTATAATCAAAAGGCAGCTCAACAAGTTGGTAATGATAAAGGTATTGTGGAATCATTAGTTGGATTGGCAACTGATAAGCTTGTTGGTAAACCTCAGCGTCGTAGAGCTATCAGTAACTATATGAATGACACATTGATTCCAGCTTTTAAGCGTGAGATTAATAATGTAAGCAATCAAGTAGTTGGTATGGTTGATGAGGCTTTGCATAAATCGGCTTCAGATATTATTGAGGAGAAAAAACAGGCTTTGTCTCAATTGCAAGATGAATTGAAAAGTAAAAAGAATGATTATTTTAATCGGATTAATCAGCTTAGAGATTATAAGAATGTATTAATAACAATTTAAATATGAATAGTATGATAGAATTTATTGCCGGTGTAGTAGTTGGTGCAGGCGGAATGATTGCAAAAGATAAATACTTTGGGAACACTTCTGAACAGCAAATTAATGCAAAGCAAAAGGAATTGGATTGTTTATATGCAGAGAATGAAAAATTCCGTAAAAGGAATAAGGAAATGGAACGTCAAATAGAAGATTTATTGTCTGAAAATCAGAAACTTAAAAGGAACTTTAAGAACGCTGATGATTCTATGGATGATTTGAGAGATAATTTGTCACGGTATCAAAGAGAAGTAAATAAACTTCGCTTGCAGAATGATGAATTATGTAGAAATATTCAAGAGTATAAAGAGGCATGTGATCATTATAAGATGGAGATAGAAAACTTAAAATCGAAATTGGGTTAATATGGATTTTATTACTATTATAATTGTTGTTGTGGCAGCTTTGATTGGAGCTGTCATAACTTATTTTCTGTTTCCAAGGGCAATAAAGAATTCTAGAACTTTTGGAAATGACGAAACAGAAACGAGAATAAAAGAAACTCCTATTGAGGATAACCATCTTAAAGAAGAATATACAAGGTTATTACAAGAAACTGAAGATAAGGCGGAACAAATTAAGAGCAGGTATGAGAAATTGTTGGCAGAGTCTCGTGCCCAAATTGATGACTTGAACAGGCAGATTAAAGAATGCTTGAATGGAAATATAGATGAATCTGTTAAGGGAAAGTTGTCTGATGTTGAAAAATTGAATAGAAAAATAAAATCTCTGGAAGAGGAGCTAGAAGAAAATGAAGAGGGCCTTCAAATTTATAAGAAAAAATTACGAAAAAAGGAAGATGAATGTACTGAATTAGATAATAAATTAAGGGATGAAAGTAAACTAAGTAAACAACTTCAAACAAATTTAGATAATTTGAAAGAAGAGCTGGAAAACAAAAAGAAAGATTTGAATCTGAAAATGCAGTCTCTTTCTTTCGTTCAGGAAATTTTATCGGCTTCAGTCGGAAATGATACAGAAACAAAATTGTTGTATGAAAGGGTTGATAATGTATGCAATTATGTGAAAGAGGAGCTGCGTGATTGTATAAAGTTTTCTTTTAATAGGATAGATAATGAAAACCTGTTTAAAGAGGACTTACAAAAATGGGCCATTGTGAAAAAGAAACATTGGATTGCAGGTAAGACAACAATTGCATTTGTGGGTGAGTTTTCAGCAGGTAAGACATCAATTGTAAACAGAATATTATCTCAAGATAACCCCAATGTGCCTCTACTTCCTGTCGGTTCTGAAGCGACTACAGCCATTCCTACATATATTGCTGGTGGAGCATCTACAAGATATTATTTTATAACTCCAACCAATACTAAGAAGGAATTAGAAGAAGAGACATTTAAAAAAGTGAATAAAGATGTATTAGGACAAATAAAAGGTATATCTTCTTTGATTAAGTATTTTGTTATGACTTATGACAATCTCAATTTAGAAAATCTTAGTGTTTTAGATACGCCGGGATTTAATTCTAATGACAAAGAGGATGCTGAGAGAACCATAGAGGTAATAAACGAATGTGATGCTTTGTTTTGGGTATTTGATGTAAACGCAGGAACAGTAAACAAATCTTCGATAAAATTGATAAAGGAGCATTTGAGAAAGCCTCTTTATATTGTCATTAATAAAGTGGACACTAAAGCAGAGACTGAAGTAAATTTGGTGGAGCAGCTTATAAGAAAAACCCTAAGTAATGAAGGTGTATCAGTTAATGGTTTTATTCGTTTCTCCGCAAAGTCTCCGCTTTCAGATATAATGAATCCGATTAAATCGATTAAACGTGACGAAAATCAGATGCCATATCTTGTAAATCTATCAAATTATCTAGAAAAATTATCGGAGGAATTAAACGGTACTTTAAAGACTGTCGACCAGGAACAAATGGAGAGTTTTATGAAGTGTGATGCCTTGATGAATGATTATGAAAGGCTTATTAGAGATATGTGGATTGATTGTGAAGATGCAAAAAATATACCGCATGAAGAAAATCACTGGTTCAGAGATACAAATTATGAAATGAGTAAGAGTGAATACACGCAATTGACTCAGAAATTAGATAAGATATCAACTACAAATGTAGATCTGTTATTAGAAAGTTATAATCAACAGGTTGAGATGAGTAAAAAATCTCTTAATGAATATTTAAAGTACAGAGACCTGAATGATAAGTGGAGCAATTTCAATGCTTGTGTGAAACAAGTTAACAAATTAATTAAAGATTTATAATTGTACGGCTATGGGACAGAATTTATTTGAAGAATTACATAATAAAAAGCAACAGCTGATTACTTTGATAAAAAAAGTAGTCCAGTATCATTGGATTGATGCTGATAGAGAAAAACAACTACTTGATAAGATAGAGAATGACACTTTGACAATTGGTGTTATAGGACAGATGAAGTGTGGCAAGTCTACATTCTTGAATTCATTCGTTTTTGAGAATGACATCTTGCCTTCTGCAACAACTCCAATGACTGCTGCTCTTTCGGTGATAACATACGGTGAGAATGAAAAGATTGTGGCTGAATTTTATACGAAAGATGAATGGATAGAACAGAAAATGATGGCTGCACGGTCTTTGGAAGAAGTGAAGGGTAATACATTGGAGGAGTCAAAAGTAAAAGCCGCTAAGGAGTTGGTTGAGAAATCTAATAAGTTAGGTACTTCACTTGAGTCATTCTTAGGAAAGATACAAGAAGATTCTTTTTCTAATTTGGTTGAATATGTAGGGGCTGATGGTAAATACATATCAATAACAAAGTCTGTTACGATATATTACCCGAAAGAATACCTTAAAGGAGTACAGATTGTAGATACTCCGGGATTTAATGATCCTGTTGTGTCAAGAGAAGAAAGAACCAAAGCATTTCTGAATAAAGCGGATGTTGTACTTTTAATGCTTTATGCAGGTCGTCCCTTTGATGCTACAGACCGTGACATATTGTTTCAAAATGTACGTAAATGCGGTATAGGAAAGGTTCTTATAGGTATTAATAAGTATGACATACCTTATGAGAATGGGGAAACAGAGAATGAGATAAAAGAATATGTGCGTAAAGAAATCAATAAGGCTTGTGAGGAATGTAATGAAGAATCACTTAAAGAAATATTAAAACAGGCAGAGCCGGTAACATTGTCAGCTGAAATGGCTTTACTTTCGGAGTTGTCAATGAGCAAGATTTCATCGAATGACGCATATCAATTCGCATGGAACAGAGCATGTGATGTTTTTGAAATATCTTCCCAACCTCAAATGCGAGAAAAGAGTCATATCAGCGATTTGTCTTTGGCGATAAAAAGAATGATTGAGACGGAAAAAGGCTCTATTTTGTTTCAGAAGCCATTAAATGCAATAAAAGCCATGGGAAATGAAAAGTTGGCAGAAATAGACAACTCAATCACAATGTGCAAAAATCTGATTGGAGATTTAAATAAGCCAGATGATGAGTTGCAGGAAAAGGAAGAAAATCTGGATAGGGCTGAAAGACGTTTGTTGAAGAAAATAGATTCATTGGGAGATGATATAGATGAAGAGTTCAGAGATATTATCCGAAAGGGCAGGTATAATATGGAGGACGAAGTGGATGCCACTTGCCGTTCAATGTTGTCAATTGTTGGCAACTGGAGTAGATTTTCTAATGTAGATTCTATTATTCCCAAATTGGATGCGGAAAAACAGAAACTTGTTACAAGAACTTTGAAAAGAGAGGTGGATTCTTTAAGTAAAATGGCTCGAAGTAAAGTTAAGGGTTGTATTGCTGAGTTCCAGAATAAAGTAAATGATATATTAGTCTCAAATATTCCAGATTTTGATTCACGTGATTTCTTAGAATCTGTTTCAAATGGAATTCAGATGGAGTTACAAAATGAGGATATGTTTACTTTTGATAATTCATCGGATGATGAAGATGAGTTTAGCTGGGGAAATTTTATTGGAGACTGTTTGTTTGGTTTCCTAAATGGTTATTGCTTTGGGGCACTGGAACTCGCCAAACGAGCTTTTACTCATGGTGATATCAAGAAAGAACTGGAAGAACATATTAACTCTATTAGTGCTAATTTTGATCCGATGCCGTTTCTTGGAAGTTTATACGAGAATAAAGAGAAAATCATTGAATCTGTTAAACAGAAGATTATTGTAGAATTAATAAATCCTATGCAACAACAAATTGATGACATTCGAACCAAATTTAAAAATAAAAAGAAGGCATTAGAAGATACTCAAGAAAAACTTAAAACATTGGAGAGAGAAAAACAAGAGTTAAGTATTCAAGTTAACGAGATAAATCAAATATCATTTTAAAACAATAAAATACTACTATAATTCTTTTGTATAAGCAGATTGTAGTATAAATATATATTTTTATGGAAAGCAGTATTCGTGAATGTCCGTGTTGTGGAGATATGATTTTAGGGCGAAGAAAACTTGTTCTTCATTCAGAAATAGAAAATATATCCGAAGGTTCAAAGAGTAACTATACATTTAATTGCCCTAAGTGCAATTTAGAGTGGTCATGGTATGATACTGATCCAAGGGATATTTTAATTAATAACTATAGAACAAGGTATATTAACTCTATGAGAAAGAATCCTGACGCTCCAACTAAAAAGGAAGTAGTGGATAATCCTTTGGATAATATATGGTATATTATAGGCTTTGCATTTTTACCTGTTATACTTTTGTTTTTGTTGCACATATTGGCTTATGTCGCCTATTTTTGTACTTTTACTCTATGGGATCCAACAGATACCACTTGGGGGTATATTACAGGATATTCTTATTGGGCGTTTATTATTACAGGAATAATTCTTGTAATCATGAGTTGTAAGTATGGATGGAATAAATTTCTGCTTTCAAGAAAATATAAAAAGCAGATGGAGGAATATCGAAAAGAATGTATTGAGAATGGGAAATATAATGAAAACATTAAAAGGGAACAACTTAGAATGTTGAATGAAATTCTTTCGAACAGAGGATTGTTTCTTGTTACTGATTTATGAAGCCATTATTCCCTTCTTTTATTATTCTATATTCTGAAGCAGTTGGATGCACCGATTTATATTTTGGTATGTGCTTGATGTTAATGATATGTTTAAGTACAAGCACTGTTATATCTTAATGTAGTGTAAATAACTACCTTATTCAAGTTTCGCATGTAATACTTCCTTGGAAGTTAAGAAGTTATAAAAGTTATCACTCCGCTTTGTTTTGTTAAAAGTTAAAGCCGATTGTCTTGTAAAAGGGAAAATTGGCAGTAACGAGTCTATTGATTTTTAACTCCTAAGCCCACTTAGTGGGCGATAACTTCTTCTAACTCCTTTAACTCCTGCAAGTTTCGCACCTGCGAAACTTGAGTACCTTAGTTAGATATTATCTTAACTTTTTACAGCCTTACTGTTTCTCCCTCCGTTTTCTAACCATGAGAATAATCCTCGCTAACTTGTCAATGCTGAATATCTGCTTTGATTCTTATTCGAACTGTTTGGCTCGCCTTGAAAATTGTGAAGGGATTGATCATATTCGTTCCAAAAAATGTAGCAAACCTTATTTATTCGTTCGAAAAAGTGTAATGGCTTTTGTTTATTCGCTTGGAAAAATGTAAATTTGCAAAGGTTAATCGAAGAAACTATGCTTAAAAGGAAGATAGAAACATATTTGGCCAAGTGGAAAAAGTCTGAGAATAAAAAGCCTCTTGTTATAAAAGGTATTCGTCAGTGTGGAAAGACATATATCGTCCGGAAATTTGCAAAGGAGAACTACGAGAGCGTGGTTTATATGAACTTCATTCTTGAACCAGATAAAAAGTCTGCTTTTACCGGCAATATGGATGTCGATACGATTGTCCTCAACCTTTCGGCTTTGATTCCTGGCAGTCGTTTCATCGATGGGAAAACCTGCATTATCCTTGACGAGATTCAGGAGTGTAAGGAAGCACGGACAGCCTTGAAATCATTTCATATAGACGGTCGTTTTGATGTTATTGCGACAGGCTCTCTTTTAGGTGTGAAAGGATACGGAAGAAGTAAAAAAAATAAGGAGGAGGGAGAAGGACAAGATTCTGTTCCTGTAGGGTATGAGACTGTGATTGATATGTATCCACTGGATTTTGAGGAATTTTTATGGGCAAACGGAATCAGTGATATGGTTATTGATTCCGTTAAATCATGTTTTGAAAACGAAAGGGCTGTTCCAAGTGGGATTCATAAAGCTATGATGGAGCTGCTGTACAGATATGTCATTGTCGGAGGTTTGCCGGAAGTGGTGAATTGTTTTCTTAAAACCAAAAATATTGAGCTTATATATAAGGTGCAGCGCAATCTTATAGCCGGATACGAAGAGGATATGGTTAAATATGCGGATGATGCAGATAAACCTCGTATTCGCGAATGTTTTGAGTCTATACCCAAGCAATTGGCTAAGGAAAACAAGAAGTTTCAGTATTCCATCGTCCGGAAAGGAGGAAGGGCTTCACAATATATCGGTAGCATCCAATGGCTGGAGGATGCAGGGGTAGTCAGGAGGTGCTATAACACACAGATTACGGAACTGCCATTAGAGGGTAATTCCATTAAAGACAGTTTCAAAATATATACTACAGATATAGGTCTTCTTATGGCTATGCTTGACTATGGCACGCAGGCAGACATCCTGAAGGGGAATCTTCTTGGATACAAAGGAGCAATCTTCGAGAATCTCATGGCCGATTTTTTGTGTAAGTCCGGGCAAAAACTGTATTATTTCCATAAGGATAGTGGGCTTGAGTTAGACTTCCTGATAAGATTCAAGGGGGAATGCGTTATTCTTGAAGTGAAGGCTAAGAGTGGTAAGACCAAAAGCATGACCACGGTTCTTAAGAACAAGGACGTATATCATGTCAGCCATGCAATTAAGCTGGGCCAGTATAATGTAGGGCGCGAGGGAGAAGTACTTACCATTCCGCTTTATATGGGATTTCTTGTCAAGGATAAGATCGCAGACGTTGTCATTCCAGATATTGATTTGAGTTTGTTGACTGTTTGATGGTCTTTATTGAAGTCTCGCAACTTTTGTTTAAGGGGGGAAAAATGAAGTTATCACTTCATTTCGTTCCTTACCATTTCCCTCCCGTTCTCTAACCATGAGAATAATCCTCACTAACTTGTCAATGCTGAATATCTGATGTGATTCTTATCCGAACTGTTTGATTCGCTTGGAAAAGTGTGTGGTGAGTGATGATATTCGCTCCAAAAAGTGTAGCCAATTCTATTTATTCGCTTGAAAAAATGTAATGGGACGCTTGCCCAGATATGTTATGAACAGTCGGAAGGGGTTCGGATTAGTGGAAAGAGGCTTGTATAAAACACTTGTATTGCTCCTGAACAACACTTGTACGGCTCGCGTTCCACACTTGTACGGCTCGCGAGCGACACTTGTGTGCTAGAAATGTTTACTCGTGGTGGGTGAAACATCGCCTGTTGCCGGAATGTGGCAGACTGTGGTTTCACCCACCACTTGATTTTATTTTTTTCGAAATTGCTTTCACGCCTTCACGTATGGTTTAAGTATTGATATACAGAATAATATTGTGAAACATCATGTTTCACAATTGTTGCATTGAGGGTTTCACCACATGATAACAGGGTGACTGTATAACCCGTCTGTTTTTTCCCAGTTAGGAAAAAATTTTTTTCTAACTAGGCAATTATTTTTTCTTAACTGGGAAAAAATAATTGCAAGACTGGCATCAGCTTTCACCTCTTTTGAGGAAATTCGTTCTGTCCGTATTTTTTTTGCCATAACCAAGTCGGTTTCCCGTATATCTTTCACCACAATCCATTCATACCTATCTGCTTAAGGTGAAACTTCAACCCCCAAAACTCAGCCAAACGAAATAATAAAAAATAAAATCCGCGTTCATCCGCTCCATCTGTGTCGTCCGCGTATCCATCTTTCACCGCAAACAGTTCATTATTAAAATATTGCGGTGAAACTTCAGCCTGCAAGCTGGTGAAAAAAACACAGCTACTCTGCCGGTGACACCAGCCGTGAAACCTCGCTTTCACCGGAACACGTTTGTAATGAATGCGTTACGGTGAAGTGAAAGCGTGAAGGCGCTTTCGGGGAAATAAAATCCAAAGTAGGGTGAAAGCATGAGTAATGTGGCCGTTGAACATGCTAAAGTCCCTCTTGGAAGGCGTAAAGTGCCTCTTTAGCAGGCTAAAGTGGCACTTTAGATGCCTTGCTGATAATCAGTGAACAGATTTTTGGAAAATTGATTTTTGTCGCGTCGGAGTGGAAAAACAAAGATTTTTGCGTAAGTTTGCTGCATCAAATGGAAAATAAAATATGTTGGTTATAACAGGGAAAAAAGGGGAATGTGTGGTAGCAGGCAGTCGATGGTGTGCCGTATGGAGATTGGTATGCCTGGCATGTCTGCTTGCTGTTGCCTTACCCGTTTTCCCAGAGAAGCATTACGCTTTTACTCCGATAGGTGCTTTGCAAGGGTTGTCGAGTAATAAGGTGAGAAACGTTGCCCAGTTGCCCGACGGACGTATGATGATTATGACGGAAGGCCAACTGAACATTTACGATGGAACAAGCTTCAGCTATTTGCACTATGACCAAAGGCACTTTTGCCGTTTGTCCGAGTATTCGGGATTTCACCATTCTTATATAGACGATAGCGGTTACGTCTGGATCAAGAATCAGTATACATTCATGGTGGTTGATATCGGGCGTGAACAGTTTCTGGAACGTCCGGACAGTTTGCTGGCACAGTGGGGAATAGATACTCCGGTGAAAGATCTGTTTATGGATAAGGAACAGACGTTGTGGCTGATAAACGGACGTGACGAGCTGCTTCGGCTTGGCAAAGACAAGCGGGAGCCATCAGTTTTCATGCGAAATGTTTCAGGAAGTGACGACCAGCTTTATGATTTGGGTGTGCTCGAAGGCAAGCTGTATCTGTTTTACCGTTCCGGTACGCTGGTCTGCCACGATCTTGCATCAGGGAAAGAACTTTATCGGCTCGAACAGCCCGAGGGGCTGCCGGCGGGGCACTATGGAAATACGTCGTATGTTGTGCAGGGTGAGCATTCTTTCTATCAGTTATGCAACGGATATTCGGGTGGAATAATGCTGAATTATGATGTCGACAAAAAGAACTGGGAAGTAGTGATGAGTACGGATGCTTGGTTCAACTATCTGTCTATTGACCGGGACAAAAGCATCTGGGTCAGTGGTCCGGAAGGTCTGATCAATATCTCGGCTGATTTGAAAAAGAAACAATATATCCCTACCTTAAAGCTGGTAGACGGACAGAAGATTGATACAGAGGTAAGTACCTTTTATAACGACCGTCAGGGAGGCATGTGGATAGGCACGCTGAACCGCGGTCTGTTTTATTATCATCCGAACCGGTTCCGCTTTCAGAATATCGGTAAGGCTTTGTTTCCTCTGTCGGACGAGGAAGCAGTGGCTGTGAAGGGATTTGCTGAGACTGCTGCCGGGAAGATAATAGTCAGATCCAACGATCAGGATTATCTTTTTGCTCCCTCGCTTGGGGAATTGTCCGTTTGTCGGGAAAGACTTCCTTTTGCCGATGCAATACCGGACCTGAAGATACAGGAGACTGACGAAGCTATCCTTCAGACGGTCGTTGCAGGCCGTGATACATTGGCCGGCATTACGCGTCACGGATGGTTTGTCAGTGACAGGCGAAGCGGGAAGACCGATTTCTATCCGTCTTGTCATCCTTGCCATGCGATTGCCGATGCCGGACAGGGATGTTTCTGGATAGGATTGGAAGACGGACTTATGCTGTGGGAGGCGGTTACGGGGCGGCAACGTATCTTTTATACGTCGGATGGTCTGGTGAACAACTCCGTACGTTCTGTCATCCGTACTTCCGATGGTGCGGTGTGGATTTCGACGGCTAACGGCATCAGCAGACTGACGGTTCAACGGACGGCCAATGACACGCTGTACACTTTTGTGAATTTCAATAGCTTTGATGGGGTTATAGCCAATGAGTTTTGTGAGCGTTCTGTTTTTGAAGCCTCGGACGGAACGTTGTACTGGGGTGGAATTGATGGCTTCAACCGTCTGAATCCTTCGTCCGTGGTAGAAGAACCGACAACTTATTTCCCTTTGTTCGTGGGTTTTAGCCTTTTTGGTGAGCGGATAGAGAGTGGCAAGGCATATCATGGCAATGTGATATTGGAGCGTCCGATGACGGTGACTCGTGATATTGTGTTGGAGCATGACCAGAACTTCTTTACCATAGAGTTTTCGGCCATGAACTATGCAAACCCTACACAGACCTATTACCGCTATCAGCTGGAGGGCATCGACAAGGCGGAACGCGAGATTCACTCGGCCGACGGCAAGGGATATGCGACGTACACCGATTTGCCTTCTGGAGATTACGTCTTCAAGGTGCGTGCGGCAGGTAATGACAAGACTTGGACGGAGCATTATGCCCAGCTTCATATTCTGGTGAAAACTCCCTTTTGGCGCACCGGATATGCTATTACGATCTATGTGCTTCTGCTGGCAGGAAGTGTCTGTCTGCTGCTGATGGGGTATATCAAGCGCAAACGTCGTATTCTGGTACGCGAACAGAAAGAACGGTTGGACGAGATGAAGACTACATTCCTCCAAAACATCAATCAGGAACTGGAAGAGCCGATTAAAAAGATTGCTGTCCCGTTGGACTCCTTATTAAAACATACGGATGAGGGGAGGGATAAGATTCAGTTGCAAGTCATACAGCAGAATGTCTCCGAGTTGAAGTCTGTAGTGAGTCAGCTTTCCGAAGGTGTATTGTTGCCGCTTCCTGCCGATGAGAGTTCGTTGAAGCTGGAAGAACTGCTGGTTGATATGCGGCGGTTGCTGGAGCAGCAGGAAGTTCGGAAGGAGCAGTTGCGTACGGCATCGGAGGAGCAGGCCGACGAACAGACGCTGCTGACCGATGTTGACGAAGCGTTTATACGAAAGGCATTGCACTTTGTCGAATTGAACCTGAATAATCCGGAGTATTCCGTAGAAATATTGAGCCACGACATGGGAATGGATCGCACCGGATTGTATCGGAAGTTGGTGGCTGTGGTTGGAAAAACTCCGACAAACTTCATCCGTTCCGTTCGTTTGAAACGTGCCGCCCGATTGCTGGAACAGGGCTATACGGTGGCCGAAGTAACCGATAGCGTAGGTTTCAGTACATCGAGTTATTTCAGTAAGTGTTTTCAGGAAGAGTTTGGTGTGCGGCCTTCGCAGTACGTCAATAGCACAAGGAATAAGTAAATAAAGTGCCTTTTTCAACGAGAGTGTTGTTTGTTTCAACATTTGTATCCCCCTTCTACAGCTGTTTTTCACTAATTTTGCTCCAGTTGTTAAATCAATCACATCTATATCATGGAAAGAGTAAAATTAGGAATTGCCGGACTGCTTTTAGGTGTGTCCGGGTTGATGATGGCACAAAATGCCAATAGTGAGTGGCCCAAATTGAATATGCCCATTATTCAGACTAAATATACGGCCGACCCAGCACCGCTGGTTTATAATGATACGATTTATCTTTACACAAGCCACGACGAGGACGATGCCGAAGGCTTTAAGATGCAGAACTGGCTGCTCTATACTTCGACCGATATGGTGAATTGGCAGGACCGTGGTCCGGTTGCTTCGTTGCAGAACTTTAATAAGTGGTATAAAGGCGATAACGGCGCTTGGGCTATCAGTGTGGTACACCGCAACGGAAAGTGGTACATGTATTGCCCGATTCACGGTCATGGTATCGGCGTATTGGTGAGCGATTCTCCTTACGGACCGTTCAAAGATCCTATTGGAAAACCACTGGTTTGGCAGAAGGAACATTGGGACGATATCGACCCGAGTGTATTTGTCGATGATGACGGCCAGGCTTATATGTACTGGGGAAATCCTAATACGTATTATGTAAAGCTCAACGAGGATATGATTTCTTATTCGGGCGACATTGTGAAACTTCCGAAGATACAAGACTATCAGGAAGGTCCCTGGTTCTACAAGCGTAACGGACATTATTACCTGGCTTTTGCTTCCACCTGCTGTCCCGAAGGTATTGGTTATGCCATGAGCGACAGTCCTACAGGTCCGTGGGAGTATAAGGGTCACATCATGGATCATACGCCTCGTACTCGTGGCAATCACCCCGGTATTATTGATTACAAGGGCAAATCCTATTGCTTTGGTCAGAACTACGACATCTTCCGTTTCCAGACCAGCCGTCATGCCGAGCGTCGTTCGGTGTCGGCAGCCGAAATGGAATATAATGCCGATGGTACAATCAAGGAATTGCCTTACTTCCAGGATTGTAAGCTGGAACAGATAGAAAACTTCAATCCTTATCGGAAGGTTGAGGCTGAAACCATGGCATGGGGATATGGCCTGAAAACTACTCAAAAGAATCCTTGGGCACGCGATCATTGGAATCAGCTGGTGACCGACATTGATGAAGGCGAATATCTGATGGTGAAAGGCGTTGATTTCAAGAAAGGTGCTTCTTCGTTTAAGGTTTCAGCTTCCTGCCATCTTTATGGCGGCTTTATGGAAATACGTCTTGACTCCAAGGAAGGTACTTGTATCGGTACTGTAAAGATTGACCATACCAAGGGCGAATTGCGCGAATTCGAGACTAAGCTGAAGAGTGTGCAAGGCGTACACGACCTGTATTTCGTATTCAAAGGTTCACCCATGCAGAAAGGTAACCTCTTTATGTTGGATTGGTGGGAAATTAAGTAATATATAAATAAGGTAAAAATATGAAGCGAAACATTGCAACAATGGCTTTCTGTCTGTGTGCAGCCTGGAGCTGGGCGCAAACCTATCAGCAGACAGAAAACGGAATCAAGACTTCCATTTCCGGCAAGCAGGTGGATGTGGAAGTACAGTGGTTCAATTCCAACAGCTTGCGGGTGTTGAAGACTCCGCAGGGCAAGACGGTAGAAAAGAAGAGTCTTTCGGTGATTGCTCTTCCAGAGAAGTCGGACGTAAAAGTGTCTACATCGGGCAATGGCGAGATTGTCATGAAGAGTCCTGTGCTGGTGGTGACACTTGATACGAAGACGGGTGTATTGTCGTATGCAAAGGCAGACGGTAGCCTGTTGCTGAAGGAGCAGGAGAACAACAAGGCTTTTACTCCCTTCAACGATGCCGGAAAGTCCACTTACTCCGTGTACCAGGGCTTTACGGTAGATAAAGAAGAAGGCCTCTACGGTCTCGGACAGTTGCAGAACGGTCAGATGATGCAGCGCAATATGACCAAAGTACTGGTACAGGGCAATGTGGAGGATGTATCTCCCATTTTCCAGTCGACCAAAGGCTATGGCGTATTTTGGGACAATTATTCAGCTACTACCTATACCGATAACGAAAAGGAAACTTCTTTCCGTTCGGAAGTAGGCGAATGCATTGATTACTATTTCATGTACGGAGGTTCGGCCGACGGTGTTATTGCACAGGTACGTGCGCTGACGGGCGAAGTGCCCATGATGCCGTTGTGGAGCTACGGTTTCATGCAGAGCAAGGAACGCTATAAAAGCCAGGAAGAAACAGTAGGAGTGGTAAAGAAGTACCGCGAACTGGGTATTCCTTTGGACTGTATTATTCAGGACTGGCAATATTGGGGACACAATTATCTGTGGAACGCCATGGACTTCCAGAATCCGACTTTCAGCCGTCCGAAGCAGATGATTGACGATGTACATGCGCTGAATGCACACATGATGATTTCTATCTGGTCTTCTTTCGGACCGGCCACGAAACCTTACCGTGCATTGGATAAGGAAGGCTTGCTGTTCGACATTGAGACATGGCCGCAATCCGGAGTAGAAGGCTGGCCGCCCAATCCAGAATATCCGTCGGGCGTGCGTGTATACGATGCTTACAGTCCGAAGGCTCGCGATATTTATTGGGATCATCTGAACAAAGGTATCTTCCAGTTGGGTATGGATGGCTGGTGGATGGATTCTACTGAACCTGACCACTTCAACCATAAGGACAGCGACTTTGACCGTCAGACTTATCTGGGCTCTTACCGCAGCGTACGCAATGCCTATCCGTTAGTGACGGTAGGTGGTGTTTCTGATCACCAACGCGAAGTAACCAAAGACAAACGTGTGATTATCCTGACCCGTTCGGGCTTCCTGGGACAACAGCGTTATGGTTCTAATGTATGGTCGGGCGATGTTCAGTCGTCGTGGGATATGTTCCGCCGTCAGGTGACTGCCGGACTGAACTTCTCGCTGACTGGTATGCCGCACTGGAATTCCGACTTGGGTGGCTTCTTTGCCGGTTCGTACAATGCAAGTTTTGGCGACAACAGTGCTACAAAGAATCCTATGTATCAGGAATTGTATGTCCGTTGGGTACAGTTCGGAGCTTTCTGTCCGATGATGCGTAGCCATGGTGCCGACGTGTCTCGTGAGTTTTACTGGTATGGCAAGGCCGGCGAGCCGGTTTACGATGCGTTGGTCGATGCCGTGAAACTGCGTTATTCGCTGTTGCCCTATCTGTATTCTACAGCATGGGAAGTCAGCCATCGTCAGTCAACTTTCATGCGTGCGCTCTTCATGGACTTCCTGAACGACAAGAAGACATGGAACATCGGCAATGAATATATGTTTGGTAAGTCGCTGCTGGTAGCACCGGTTCTGCATGCCCAGTACACTCCCGAACAGAAGCAGAAACAGCTGAAAGAGAATGAAGGCTGGGGACAAGGAAACAAAGGTAAGGGAACTCCCGTCCTGAATGCCGACTTTACTCAATCCAAGGAAATGGAGGTTTACTTGCCTGCCGGATGCGGATGGTACGATTACTGGACCAACGACTTCTCGGAAGGTGGCCAGAACCTGAAAATCAAGACAACTCTTGGTCGTATTCCTCTCTTTGTACGTGCCGGAAGCATTGTTCCTATAGGTCCTGATGTGCAATATACTGGCGAGAAGAAATGGGATAATCTGGTAGTACGCGTCTATCCGGGTGCTAATGGTGACTTTGTTCTTTACGAAGACGAAGGCGACAATTACAATTACGAGTCGGGTGCTTATACCGAGATTCCTATGACTTGGAACGATGCCAAACGCACCCTGACCATTGGTGCACGCAAGGGTGCTTACGAAGGAATGCTGGCTGAACGCAAGTTTACGGTTCGCACTCCGGACGGAAAAGAAAAGGTAGTTGATTATAAGGGTAAGAAGGTGACGGTAAAGTTCTGATGCCTGTTACTTTCTAAAAGTTAGTTGTTTGACAGGAGGAATGTGAACTGGGCAAGCCGGAAGAAAACGTGGCTTGTCTGGTTTGCATTCCTTTTTTGTTTGGGATTTTGCTCTGCGCTCACTTTTCACTATCTTTAGATAAGATAGGATGCGGTTCGGCATAGACAAATTTGAAAACTTTGGTTTTCATTTGTCTCTACACTCACCTTTCACTATCTTTAGATAAGATAGGATGCGTCTCAGCAAAAAAATTAAGCAAGCTTATTTTTTTGCATTCGACTTTCACTATCTTTGCGGGGTCAAGCGATATAAATTAAGAAAAGAAAATGAAGAGATTCCTCTATTTGTTTGCATGGGTTGCGATTGGCTTACTGGCCGCCTGTTCGTCTTCCAAGAAAGATAAGGCCGACGATTTACAGGTACTTACCCAGGATAGTCTGGATGCAAAAGGACCGCAGCGCATGCAAGTGTCCGATATAAAGACTCCGATTGATTATCGGGGGAAGAAGTACGTTTCGGTCGTCAAGCGTCAGCCCGACGAAAGCCTTCCGCTGGTTGTCAACGAGCAGGGCGAGAAGTTTGTAGACAATCGTATCAGGCTGTGCCTTACCTGTGGCGAACGTACGGTGCTCGACAAGGAATTTACCAAAGAGACCTTTGCCTCGCTGGTCGATGCAAAGTTCCTGAAGAACTCCATTCTCGAAGGGCTGGTGTTCGATCAGACTACTTCTCAGGGGTTCATTTATGCAGCCAGTGTCTGCTATCCGCAAACCGATCTTTATATTCCTTTGAGGATTACGGTAACTCCCGACGGGAAGGTGTCGATGGTACAGGAGGAACTGTTGGAGGATTTGTATCAGGATGAAGATGCACAGTAATTCCTAAAAGATTCCAGAATTGTGAATTTCCTTTGTGGCCATGAAAATACTGATTGTTGAAGACGAACAGGACTTGCGCGAAACCATCCGCGCCTCGCTCCTGAAAGAAAAGTTTGTCGTAGAGACTGCTGCCGACTACTACTCGGCACTCGACAAAATCAATGATTACGACTACGACTGCATCCTGCTGGACATTATGCTGCCCGGCGGTAGCGGCCTTGACCTGCTTCGCGAGCTGAAACGCCTGCGTCGCAGCGACAGTGTACTTATTATCTCGGCCAAGGATTCGCTCGACGACAAGGTAGACGGGCTGGAGCAGGGAGCTGACGACTATCTGACCAAACCTTTCCATCTGGCCGAACTGAACGCACGCATCAAGTCGCTGATACGCCGGCGGCAGAACAATGGCGATACCAGTGTGTCGATAGGCAATCTGTTGCTTTATCCCGACAAGCGTCAGGCTACGGTTGAGGGTGTTGTCCTGCAACTGAACCGGAAAGAATTCGATTTGCTTTACTACTTCGTGGTCAATCCCAACCGGGGCATCAACAAGATGAGCCTGGCCGAATCGGTGTGGGGCGACAATATCGATCAGGCCGACTCGCTGGACTTTATCTATTCGCAGGTGAAGAATCTGCGCAAGAAGCTGAAGCAGGCTGGCGCCACGGTGGAACTGAAAGCTGTTTACGGCTTCGGATATAAACTGTCGGAAGTATGAAGCTGCTGCACTATACCTATCGCAAGCTGTCGCTCTGGCTGCTGGGACTGATGGCTGTGTGGGGTGTGTTGTTCTATTATACCATTATTTACGAGGTGATGGACGAGACCGACGACACCCTGGAGAACTATGCCCAGATTATCATCAACAATGCCCTGTACGACCCTGCCACTCTTCAGACCGAGGGCGATAATCTGATGTCTTTCTATTATTTTCGTCCTATCTCGGTGAAGGAAGGTGAGCACTATCGCGACATGTTCTACGATTCGTTTGTCTATGTGGAAAGCGAGAACGAGGACGAACCGGTGCGTGTCTACCGTACTGCTTTCCGAATGCCCGACGGACAGTTCTATGAACTGGAACTGATGATTTCGACCCTCGAACGCGACGACATGGTCAATGCCATGCTGTGGTATCTGCTGGCGTTGTTTGCCCTCTTCCTGTGCTGCACTACGATTGGTACCCGCCTCATCCTGCAGAAAATATTCAAACCGATGAACCGTCTGATGGACTGGCTGCAACGCCTGCAACCCGGAGGTGAGGTTCCCCCGCTGGAGAACGAGACCGGCATACGCGAGTTCCGCCTGCTGGGCAATGCTGCTTTCGACATGGCTTCGCGCAGTCATAAGGCTTACGAGGAACAGAAACAGTTCATCGAAAATGCGTCGCACGAACTGCAGACGCCGTTGGCCATTGCCCGCGGCAAGCTGGAACTGCTGGCCGAAAGTGAAGGTATGAATGAAGAACAGCTGAAGGAACTCGACGCGATTTACTCTACACTGGGGCGTGCCGTGAAGTTGAACAAGGCATTGTTGCTACTGTCGCGCATTGAGAACGGCCAGTATGCCGAGACGGAAGACGTGTCGGTTGACGACCTTCTGGACGAGTTGCTTCCCGACCTGGTGGACATCTACGAGCATAAGCAGATTGTGTTGGAGCGGGTGAAAGGGGAGAGTCCTTTCATCGTCCGCTGTAATGCCTCGCTGGCACATATTCTGGTGAGCAATCTGGTGAAGAACGCACTGCTGCACAACGTAGACGGTGGTCGGCTGGTGGTCGAAACGACGCCTTCGTCACTTGTAATAAAGAACACTGGTACAGTCCCATTGAATGCCGATACTTTATTCCGCCGCTTTGCCCACAGCGTGGATCGCAAGAAGGAGTCGAACGGATTGGGCCTTGCCATCAGTCAGGCCATTGCTTCGAACAGTTCGCTTCGGCTGACGTATCGTTGGGAAGAAGGTTTGCATGTCTTTTCGTTGGTTAAATAGTGTAAAAGGACAGAAAGTGTTCTGTTTTTCCCAATTCTTTCCTAAATCGTATACTTTCTTTGCAGTATCAAAATTAGTAAAACAAGTATTTAACCCTACATTAAAAAACAAAGCGTATGAAAAAGATTTTTGCATTCTTAGTGATGGCTCTTCTGACAATCCAATTCTCTGTAGCCAGTGACGTGATAACCATGAACCCGAAGGATCTTCCGGCTGCGGCCCAGACTTTCATCAAACAGTATTTCGGCGACAGAAAAGTTTCGTATATCAAGGTGGAAAGCGAGCTGTTTTCGAAGACTTATGAAGTAGTGATGACCGACCGTACCAAGATCGAATTCGACGGTAAGGGCAGTTGGGAAGAAGTGGACTGCAAACGGGGTGTTTTGCCGGAAGCGTTGGTTCCTTCGTATGCCAAGACGTTTATCGGAACACAGTATCCGGGCGTAACCTGCAATAAGATTGAACGCGACCGCGGCGAAGTGGAAGTGGGATTGAGCAACGGACTTTCTCTGAAATTCAACAAGAAAGGTCAGCTGATCGATATTGACGACTGATGGTAATACCGGCCATCGATGTGTGAGGGTGTGTCTCTTGATTTGACACACCCTTTTTGTTATATTGTCTGTCGGCAAGCCTTTGTTTCGCCAAGCTTACGGGTTGCGGTTACTGCATACACGTTGCACTGTCGCTGCATACAGGTTGCACAGTTACTGCACGCAGGTTGCAGCGTTACTGCACACAGGTTGCAGCGTTACTGCACACAGGTTGCAGCGTTACTGCATCCTTGTTTGCAGTGCGACTGCACACGGCTTTGCAGTGTCACTGCATCCCCGTTTGCAGTGAAGCTGCACGCAGGATGCAGTAAGTTGTACACTGGTTGTTGTCGGCGAAAAGTCTTATTCCGGATAGGTAGACTCCCGTTGGGAAGGGGCCGAACAGTCTGTTTACCGTGTGTTTACATCGGACGGTAATCCTTGGCCAGTCCGCCTTCGCTGGTTTCCTTGTAGAGTGAAGGCAGGTCGTTGCCCGTTTGCTTCATTACGTCGACTACCTTGTCGAACGAAACGCGGTGCATACCGTCGGTGAACGACGAGTAGAGATTGGCGTCCAACGCACGGGCGGCGGCATAGGCATTGCGCTCGATGCAAGGAATCTGAACCAGTCCGCACACGGGGTCGCACGTCATGCCCAGGTGGTGTTCCAGTCCCATTTCAGCAGCATACTCTATTTGGGCGGGGCTTCCTCCGAACAGTTGGTTGGCGGCTGCCGATGCCATCGAGCAGGCGGTTCCTACTTCGGCCTGACATCCGGCTTCGGCACCCGAGATGGAGGCATTCTGTTTCACAATGTTGCCGATGAGGCCGGCTGTGGCCAACGCGCGCAGGATGCGGATGTCGCTGAACTCGCGGCTCTTCTGCAAGTGGTAGAGCACAGCAGGCACCACACCGCACGAGCCGCAGGTGGGAGCCGTTACGATGGTTCCTCCGGCAGCGTTCTCTTCGCTTACGGCAAGGGCATAGGCAAATACCAGTCCGCGCGACTGTAGTGATGCCTTATATCCGCTGGCCCGAATGAAGTAGGTTGAGGCTTTGCGGCGCAGGTTCAGCGGACCGGGCAGTACGCCTTCGTTGTCCAGTCCGCGGCGGATGGCATCTTTCATCGTAGTCCATACCTCGGCCAGGTAGTCCCAGATGTCGCTTTCCTCGCATTCTTTTACGTATTCCCAGTAGCTTTTTCCGGTACGTTCGCACCAGTGCAGTATTTCGGTCAGGTGGTTCATTTCGTAGACGTCGGGAGTGTTGACCGATGTACTGCCGTCTTTCTCTTCGGCCAGTGCGCCTCCGCCTACGCTGAACACCGTCCACGAGTCGGTCTCTTTGCCTTCAGCATCCACCGATACGAACTTCATTCCGTTGGGGTGGAAGGGGAGGAATACTTTCGGTTCCCAGATAATTTCTACCGGTGCGGCCGGTTGCAGAGTTTCGGTGATGGCCACGTTGGTCATGTGTCCCTTGCCCGTTGCGGCCAAGCTGCCGTACAGGGTCACCTTGAACGCAGCGGCTTCGGGATGCCGTTGCAGAAAGATTTCGGCGGCCTTGCGCGGTCCCATGGTGTGACTGCTCGACGGGCCTGTTCCGATGCGATAGAGTTCTTTGATCGATTTCATAAGTATATGTTAGGGTTACGTTTGTTCTATATATATATGTATTACAGGTCTACTACTGTGATGCCGGATCCGCCAAACTGTACGTGCTCGTCCTGAAAGTGACGGACACCAGGTACGGTTTGCAGGTACTGGCGTATTAGGGTGCGCAGGATGCCTGTGCCCGTGCCGTGCAGGATACGTACGCGCGAGACGCCTACCAGTATGGCATCGTCGATGAAATAGGTGACGGCCTGCAAGGCTTCGTCGCCCCTCATGCCGCGCACGTCGATGTCTTGCTTGAAGTGCAGTTTCTTTTCGTACATGCTGTCCTGCGTCTGGCTGCTGATGAAGGTGCTTTTGGTCGACACGTCGGCCTGACGCGGCTGGGCGTTGGTCCGCTCCAGGCGGTCTATGCGTACGGTAGTCTTGATGCTGCCAAAAGCCACAGTGGCATTCTTGCCATTCACTTCCATTACCTCACCTATGGTGGTCTGACCTTTTATCCTGACGGCTGCTCCCGGTACGATGGCTGCCAGACGTTCGGCTTCCAGACGTGCCTGGCGTGCAGCCTGCTCTTCGGCCGACAAAGTGGCGGCGTTGGCATCGCGGTTCTTTTTTTCCTTTTTCCGGTTCTGCTTTTCCTTCAGCTTTTCCATCTTGCGGGCAATCTTTTCTTCCTGCTCCTTGTTGGCCAGTGCTTCCAGCGACTCCTTGAAGTCGGTCAGTTCCTGCCGCGCCTGACGGGTCTTTTCTTTTTCGGCCTGTGTCTCCTTGATGGTACGTATGGTGTTCTCGATGCGGGCGTTGGCTTCCTGCATCAGTTGTTCGGCTTCTTCCTTGGCTTTGCGCAGAATCTCTTTGCGCGACTTCTGCAACTCTTCCATCTCGGCCTGATAGCGGGCGATGGTTTCTTCCATCTGCTTTTCGCGCTGGCGGATGTTCTGTCGCTTGGTTTCCCAATAACGTTTGTCGCGCACAATGTCTTGCAGGTATTTGTCGCTCTGGATGTACTCGCTGCCCACTATCTCCGAGGCGTCGGCAATGACATCCTCCGGCAGACCTATCTTTCGGGCTATCTCGACTGCGAACGAACTGCCCGGGTTGCCTATCTGCAACTGGAAGAGGGCCTGCATCAGATGGCGGTCGTACAGCATGGCACCGTTCACCACTCCTTCGTGGTTTTCGGCAAAGTGCTTCAGGTTCTGGTAGTGGGTGGTGATGACGCCGAACGTCTTTTTCAGGTTAAAACGCTTCAGCACGGCTTCGGCAATGGCACCGCCTATCTGCGGTTCGGTTCCTCCGCCAAACTCGTCAATCAGGATGAGGCTGCGTTCGTTGCAGTTCTTCATCATGATTTTCATATTGGTCAGATGCGAAGAATAGGTACTTAAGTCGTCCTCGATGGACTGTTCGTCGCCGATGTCGATGAATATACTGCTGAAGATACCGGCATGGCTACGTTCGTGCATCGGGATAAGCAGTCCGCACTGCAACATGTATTGCAGTAGACCTACTGTCTTCAGACAGACTGACTTTCCGCCCGCGTTGGGGCCGGAGATGATGAGGATGCGCCGTTGCTGGTCCAGTTCGATATCGAGTGGCACCACTTTCTTGCCGTGCTTGGCCAGCGACAGTTGCAACAGCGGATGCACAGCCATGGTCCAGTCTATGATCTGTTTATTTTCGAGTGCCGGCTTCAGTGCTGCTGTCTGTTCGGCAAACAGGGCTTTGGCACGGATAAAGTCGATCTCGGCCAGGAACTCGTAGGACAGTAGTACGTCGGGTATCGAGGGCCGTAACTGGTTGGAGAACTCCGTCAGTATGCGGATAATTTCGCGCCGTTCTTCGCCTTCCAGTTCGCGGATGCGGTTGTTGGCTTCTACTACTTCGGCCGGTTCGATGAATACCGTCTTTCCGCTGGCCGATTCATCGTGTACTATACCTTTTATCTTTCGTTTCAGAGCAGGTACAACGGGAATTACCAGTCGTCCGTCGCGCATGGTGGGCGTGACATCCTTATCAATGATGCCCTCCGACTGCGCATTGCGCAAGATGCTGTTCAGCGACCGCGAGATGCTTCCCATGGTGCTGGCCAGTTCGCGCCGGATGCGTGCCAGTTCGGTAGAGGCATTATCCTTTATCTTGCCGTAGGGCGACAGAATTCCATTGATTTTCGCTATCAGCTGTGGGAATACGGTAATGTCACCTGCCAGTCTGCTTAGGCAAGGGTAGGGGGAGGCTTCTTCTTCATCCTCGTTCTTCACTTGCAGAAAGCGTACGATGTCCCGGATGGTTTCCAACGAGCGGCGCAGGTCGAACAATTCCTGTTCGTCCAAGTACATGCCTTCTACGCGAATACGTTTCAGTGACGGCCGTACATCGAAAAAATATTGTGCGGGAAAGTTGTCTTCTTCCTGGAGGATGCGGACAAATTCGCTGACCTGGTCCAGTTTTTCCTTTACCTCATTAAAACGGTCGGAAAACTCCATGTCTGTGACTCTCTCTTCTCCCAGCGTGCTTAAACACTTCTCTTTCAGCAGCTGGCGTATCTGGTCGAAACCTATTTTCTGTTCAAAATTCTGTGGGTATATCATTGGCTTAGCCTAATTTGGAGACAAAAATACGATTTATTCATGAAAAAAAACTCAAAAAGTTTGCAGATTTAAAAAATATCCGTACCTTTGCAGCGCTTTAAGAGAGAAGCAAACAACAAAACAGTATTGGAGAGGTGGCAGAGTGGTCGATTGCGGCGGTCTTGAAAACCGTTGTGCTGCGAGGCACCCGGGGTTCGAATCCCTGTCTCTCCGCTGAAACCTAAGACATTAGGTAGTCAAATTAAGACAAGTCCCGTAAAATCAACGTTTTACGGGACTTTTTCTATTTATCCGGTGGACAACCGAAAGACATTAAAATGGCCACTTCTGACATGCTTTCGTTACTAAATCGTTACTGAAAATTGGGAAAATCTTCTGTAACGATTTTGGGGGTAAATACTTGATTTGTTGTTTGTTGATGCTTAAATGTCTGTTTGTAACCCAATTATTAATTATTCCTTTGCAGAGGAAAGTTATTACACCTATATATCTTCATTCTTTAATAACTTGTCAAGGTCTCCACTTGTAAGATAGGGCAAACATTGCTTGATTTTCTCGTAAGACCAATCCCACCATTTTAATGCTTCCATTTTTTGAATTGTATCGTCTGTAAAACGTTTCCTTATCGGTTTGGCAGGAACACCACCAACTATCGTATAAGGTGGTACATCTTTCGTAACAACGGCACGGGAGCCTATGATTGCTCCGTTGCCGATGTGAACGCCAGCCATAATCAATGCTTCATAGCCTATCCATACATCGTTGCCTATCACGATGTCGCCTTTGTTATCCCAAGCCGTTACCACATTCGATTTCTCCAAATCCCAGTCCTCATAAAAAAGCGGGAAAGTATAGGTGGATAAGGATTCCAAGGTATGGTTGGCACAGTTGAACAGAAATTTCACACCGCAGGCAATGGAACAAAACTTGCCAATTATCAGTCGCTCATGGTTAATAGGATAATGATAAAGCACATTGTTTCGTTCGAAAAGCAACGGATCGGACACGAAATCATTGTAGATGGTATAGTCGCCCACTTCGATAGACGGGTCTTTCACAACCGCATTCAGGTACACAGTCTGCGTGTCACCTGTGCGTGGATATATCTTTTTCATCATGACATTCAGTTTTTAATAGTGTTTATATTTAAGATAGATAACAGACTGCACCCCAAATCCAATCACGAACAAGTATTCTACCGTCCAATAAACGGCAAGGGGTACATCCCAATAGCTCAACCCCCACAGGTAGAGTAGATAGGCGACAATGGTTGTCGCCTGAAAGATGAAAGCTGTTCCTGTTGCTCCTGTTCCCGTTACAGCATTCATATAGACATAACCGGGTAAAGCAAAAACGTAGTTAAGCAACATGACCACAAACGGCAACCATGCAGTTTGCACGATATTCGAATTATCAGTATAGACACTGACAACAGGCTGATAGAATACCAACGCAAGCGTAATCAGCGGTAAGCCGATGGTATAGCCTAATCGGATAACCTTGCTGCATAGCGGAAACACTTGTTCTCTTTTGTTTGCTCCAATCAGATTGCTTACCAACGAGCCAGTTGTGGCGGCAAATGAACTGACAATGACAAAGAACAGGGCAGATATGCTTCGGAGAATGTTTGCTACTGCCAGTTGTAATTCTCCCAAATGTTCTATTGCTACGAAGAACAGGAACCAAGGGGCTACACTGATAAACGAATGGAGCATACTCCAAACGGATACACGACAAACATGGAGCAATACACCTTTGTCGAAGCTCCAAG
>ENA-ORSS01001021-ORSS01001021.1-human-gut-metagenome-genome-assembly--contig:-NODE-1021-length-30912-cov-7.124510_pt1 | contig 30912 bp, 33 predicted proteins | sample MGYA00241899_ERZ509162 | MGnify/ENA primary metagenome ERZ509162 (study PRJEB26280, sample SAMEA2338641) | human gut metagenome | biome: human gut; feature: human-associated habitat; material: faeces... | reverse complement strand
CACATCCCAACGTGTTTTTTGCGGGGCAGATCACCGGCTTTGAGGGCTATATGGAAAGCGCCGCCTGCGGTCTGCTGGCAGCACGCAATCTCTACGCCCGCTTGGAGGGCAGACAGCTGCCCCCGCCGCCCGCCGATACCATGTGCGGTGCGCTGGTGCAGTATCTGACCACCGAGAACAAGAACTTCCAGCCCATGGGCGCAAACATGGGCATTCTGCCGCCGCTGCCGGAGCTGATAAAGGGCAAGCAGGAGCGCTACCAGGCCATGGCCGACCGGGCGATGGCTGCGATGGAATCTTACCGGAAAGCGAGGGAAGAACGATGAGAATTATAGTGGATGCCTATGGCGGGGATAACGCCCCGGAGGCGGTACTGCGGGGATGCCGCATGGCGGCAGATCAATGGAAGTGTGAGATCATACTGACCGGCGACGGCGAAAAGCTGCGTGCAAGGGCGGCGGAGCTGGGTGTTTCCCTGGAGGGGATGACGATAGCGGAGGCCCCGGATGTCTTCCCGATGGAAGCGGAGCCGACCGCTATTATGAAGCAATACAAGGACAGCAGCATGGCGCGCGGACTCCAGATGCTGGCGGAGGGCGGGGGCGAAGCCTTGGTTTCGGCCGGCAGCACCGGCGCGCTGGTGGTGGGCGGCACGCTCATTGTCAAGCGCATCAAGGGCGTGAAGCGCCCGGCCATCGGCACCGTGGTGCCCTGCAAGGACGGCTGCTTTATGATGCTGGATTCCGGCGCGAACCACGACTGCCGCCCCGAAATGCTGCGGCAGTTTGGGCTGATGGGCTCGGTATATATGAAGCGTATTCTGGGGGTGCCGAACCCCCGTGTGGGACTGGTGAATATCGGCGTGGAGGAGACCAAGGGCACCGAGCTGCAGGTGGAGGCCTACGGTCTGATGAAAGAGGCCGGGTACAACTTCATCGGCAATGTGGAAGCGCGCGAGGTGCCGCTGGGCGGCTGCGATGTGGCAGTGTGTGACGGCTTTACCGGGAATATCATCCTGAAGACCACCGAGGGCCTGGCCAAGCTCTTTATGAGCGAGATCAAGGGGATCTTTATGAAATCGCTGCCCAATAAGCTGGCGGCCGCCGTGGTGAAGAAGGACCTGGGCGCCTTTAAGCGGAAGTTTGATTCCGCCGAATACGGCGGGGCCCTGCTGCTGGGCACCAAGAAACCTGTTATCAAGGCGCATGGCAGCAGCGATGCCAAGGCCTTCTACAATGCCATACGGCAGGCCATCAGCTGCTGTGAGAATAATATCATCGGCGAGATGGAAAGCCAGCTGGCGGTCGAGACCGCTGAGGCGGAATAAATTATATCCAAGTAAAAGAGGGTGCAGTTATGTCCATGGAGGCTTTGCAGGAGAGGATCGGTTATCGTTTTCACGATAAAGCGCTTTTGGAGCGCGCGCTGATTCATTCCTCCTACGCCAATGAAAGCCGGCAGAAAATAGAGTGCAACGAGCGGATGGAGTTCCTGGGAGACGCGGTGCTTTCCATCATTGTGGCGGATCATATCTTCCATAAGTTCCACCTGGCGGAGGGCGACCTGACCAGAATTCGCGCAAGTCTGGTGTGCGAAAAGAGCCTGTTTGAATTTGCCCAGAAGATACAGCTGGGCCAGGAACTGCTGCTGGGTCATGGCGAGGAGCAGACCGGCGGCCGGGAGCGGCCCTCGGTGGTGAGCGATGCCTTTGAGGCGCTGATCGCCGGCATTTACCTGGACGGCGGGCTGGAGGCGGCCCAGCGGTTTGTGCTGCCCTTTGTGGAGGAGGACCTGACCCATGAGGCGGCGCCCTTTGTGGACTACAAGACCCGCCTGCAGGAGATCATCCAGAAGAACCCGGAGGAACGGGTAGAGTATGTGCTGGTTTCCGCCGAAGGACCGGACCACGATAAAAAGTTTGTGGTGGAAGTACACCTGAACAGCAATGTGATAGGCCGTGGTGCGAGCCGCAGCAAAAAGGGTGCCGAGCAGGCGGCAGCCCATGAGGCACTGACCCTGATGGGTGAGGAATGAAAACCAAAAATGAGCCGGTATTCCGTAAAAGGAGTACCGGCTTGTGATTTTTATTGGGGAGTTACAGCAGGGTACCATTGGTGCGGATGGTGACGACCCGCAGGGGGATCGCCTTGCCGCTAGCAGCCAGAGCAGTGTGGGCGGCGTGCTCCAGCCCGCCGCAGCAGGGGACCTCCATGCGCAGCAGGGTGACGCTTTGGATGGAATTGGCCGCGAGAATGGCGGTGAGCCTTTCGGCGTAGTCGTAGGCATCCAGCTTGGGACAGCCGATGAGGGTGACATGTCCCTGCATGAAGTCCCGGTGGAAATCGGCATAGGCGTAGGCGGTGCAATCGGCGGCGATGAGCAGATGCGCGCCGGTAAAGCAGGGTGCCCCGGGGGAGATCAGGCGGATCTGGCAGGGCCACTGGGCCAGCTGAGAGGGGATAGTGCCATCCCCAGCGGGAGCGGCCTGCCGCTGGAACAGCTTGGTGGCGGAACCGGGACAGCCATGGAAGGCGGCCTTCTTTTGGGCCATGTGCTGCTGCACAGCGGCTTCATCGTAGGCGGCGGCTTCCCGCTCCACAAAGGTGATGGCCCCGGTGGGACAGGCGGGCAGGCAGTCGCCCAGACCATCGCAGTAGTCATCGCGCAGCAGGCGGGCCTTGCCCTCCACCATGCCGATGGCGCCCTCGTGGCAGGCAGCAGCGCAGATGCCGCAGCCGGTGCATTTTTCCTTATCTATCTGGATAATTCTACGGATCATAGAACGACCTCCTTGCGGTGATGGGACCATTATACCGCAAATAAGGCGAAGAGAAAAGATTTTCTTGTGAAAAGGGCAAAAAAGGAGTATAATATTACCCTATAATGAGTTAGTATGCAATTTGCCCCAAAACGAGAGAAACCTGACAGGACAGGAGGAGATGCCATGAAGCTGAAAGCGGTGGAAATGCAGGGGTTCAAGTCCTTCCCCGACCGCACAAAGCTGACCTTCGATGACGGGATTACGGTCATTGTGGGGCCCAACGGCAGCGGCAAAAGCAATATCAGCGACGCCATCAAGTGGGTGTTCGGCGAGCAATCAGTGAAGAGCCTGCGCGGCGCCAAGATGGAGGATGTTATTTTCGGCGGGTCCATCAGCCGCAAGCCGACCGGTTTTGCATGGGTGAGCCTGTTTATTGATAATACCGACCGCAGCATTGATATCGACAGCGATGAGGTGGTCATCACCCGTCGGCTGTACCGCAGCGGAGAAAGCGAATACCGCATCAATAATAACCCGGTGCGCCTGCGGGATATCAACGAGATGTTTATGGATACAGGCCTTGGACGGGATGGCTATTCGGTCATTGAGCAGGGCAAGATCGCGGAGATCGTGAGCGCGAAAAGCACCCAGCGGCGGGAAATTTTCGAGGAAGCCGCTGGAATCTCCCGGTTCCGCTACCGCAAGACCGAAGCGGAGCGCAAGCTGCAGCAGGCTGAGGATAACCTGGTGCGCCTGCGGGATATCATGCAGGAGCTGGAGGACCGGGTAGGCCCCCTGAAGGCCCAAAGCGAAAAGGCCAAGCAGTATGTGGTGCTGGCCGGGGAAAAGAAGTCGCTGGAGATCAGCCTGTGGCTGGAGCAGCTGACCAAACTGGGCCGGCAGCTGGCGGAGCTGGAGGACAAGACCCTGCTGGCTGCTAATGACCGCACCACCGCCCAAAGGCGGCTGGATGAGACCGAGCGGGAGCTGGAGGAGATCCAGCACAAAACACAGGACGCGAACCTGTATATTGAGCATAAGCGCGAGCGCATCAAGGAGTTTGAGGACGCGATCTCCAACGCTAAGGTGGAGGCGGCGGTCAAGCAGAATACCATTGATCATAATAACGATACCATCGCCGAGCTGGAAAAGGAGCTGGAGCGCAGCGAGCTTTCCGCCGGGGAGCTGGAGGAAAAGCTGACTGCCCTGCGGGAGGATTACCAAAACCGCCTGGACGAGGCCCAAAAGACCCGCGAAGCCCTGGAGGGGGGCCAAAAGGCGCTGGAGGCTCAGCGGCAGGAGGAGCGCCGCCTGGCGGCGGAGCAGAGCGCGCTGGCGCTGCAAAAGGAGGAGCTGCAGGGGCAGATCCACCGGGCGGAGCTTTCGGCTGAGACGGCAGGAACGCTGGCCGAGGAAACGGTGACCCGCCTGGAAGCGCTGCGCGGACAGGCCAAGGACAAGGATGAAAATCTGAGCCGCCTGCGGGAAGAACTGGCCGGACATAAGGCCTTTGCCGAAGAGCTGCAGGAGCGGCTGCAAAGCCTGCAGAACAGCAAGAACGGCTACCTGTATAAGCTGAAAAGCCGCAGTGATAAGCAGGCCGAGGCGGAGAGCCGCCAGCGCAACAGCGAAAAGCTGGCCGGTGAGAAACTGCAGCGTGCGCAGGTGCTTTCCGACCTGGAAAAGAACTACGAGAGCTTTAATAACAGTGTTAAGTTTGTGATGAAGCAGGCCGGCGCGGGTGCCCTGCGGGGCATCGTGGGTCCGGTATCCAGCCTGATCAAGACCGAAAACCGCTATTCCACCGCGGTGGAGATCGCGCTGGGCGCGGCGATCCAGAATATCGTGGCGCAGGATGAGGGCGCGGCCAAGCGGGCCATTGCCCTGCTGAAGGAGCGGGGCGCCGGACGGGCGACTTTCCTGCCGCTGACCAATCTCAAAGCGAACCCGGTAAGGGAAAGCGACCTAATTGCCCGGGGCGGCTATGTGGGCCTGGCCAGCGAGCTGGTGCAGTGCGATGACCGCTACCGTGTGGTGATGGATTCCCTGCTGGGACGCACCATTGTGACGGAGGACATTGACGCCGCGACCGCCATCGCCAAGGCGTACAGCTACCGCTACCGGGTGGTGACGCTGGATGGCCAGGTGGTGAATGCCGGCGGCAGCCTTACCGGCGGTTCCGTCAATAAGAACGCGTCCATTCTTTCCCGCCGGGGAGAGATAGACGCCCTGACCGCAGAGGCGAAGAAATACGCAAAGCAGGCGGAGGAGCTGGAGGCCCAGCTGACTGAGCTGCGCCGGGAGACCGATACCATTCAGGCGACGGTGGACGGCATAGAGGCCGAGGAAAAGACCGCGCGGGAGGATCTCATTTCCGCCCAGACGCTGGTGGACCGCCTGGCCGCCAATGTGGAGGAAGCCGAACGCCTGAACGAGCAGGCGCTGCGGGAATACGATGACCTGACCGCCCGTATGGAGCAGCTGCGCCAGCAGAAGATCTCCGGCGGCGAGCTGGTGAAGAAACTGACCGAAGAGGTGGAGCGGCTGACCAGGCTTTCGGCCGAGGGTATGGCTGCCCACGAAATGTTGACTGCGGCCATCACCGAAGCTGCCGAAAAGGTGACTGCCCTGCAGATGGAGGACATCGCCCGGCAGAAGGACTGCGAAGCCGTCCAGATGGCCATTGAGCAGATGGAGGGCCAGCAAAGCGGCAGTGAGGCCGCCCTGGCCGCCTTGCGGGAACGACAGGAGCAGCTGAAAAAGGATAATGAGGCCATCCGGGAGGAGATCGAGCAGATCACCGCCGGGGCGCAAAGCGGCAGCAGCGAGATCGAGGAGCTGCGCCGGGATATCAAGGACGCCGATGCACAGCGTGACCAGCTGGAAATGCGCCGCAATATCCTCTCCAAGGAAAACAGCGATGTCATCTCCCGCCGGGAGGCGGCCGCCAGCGAGCTGCTGCGCCTGCAGGAAAAGAGCGAAGGTATGCAGGAGCAGCAGAACAGCATCAGCGCCAAGATGTGGGAGGAATATGAGCTGACCCGCAGCGAAGCGGCCGAACAGGCCATCCCGCTGGAGGATGTGGGGGCGGCGCAGAAGCGCCTTTCCGAGCTGCGCGGCAAGATACGGGCGCTGGGTGCCGTGAATGTGGCAGCCATTGAGGAATACGAGGAAGTGAGCGGCCGGTACCGCTTTATGAAGGAGCAGATAGACGACGCCGAAAATGCCAAGAAGGAGCTGACACGGCTCATCACCGAGCTTTCGGCCCAGATGAGCGCGATCTTTACCGAGCGTTTTGCGGGCATCAACCGCTACTTTGGCGAGATCTTCCGGGAGCTCTTTGGCGGCGGACATGCCGAGCTGCGCCTGACCGATGCCACCGATCCCCTAGAAACGGGCATCGAGATTATCGTGCAGCCGCCCGGCAAGATCATCAAGAATCTTTCCGCCCTTTCCGGCGGCGAGCAGGCCTTTGTGGCCATCTGCATCTACTTTGCCATCCTGCGGGTCAATCCCGCGCCGTTCGTTCTCATCGATGAGATAGAGGCGGCACTGGACGATGTGAATGTCGGCAAGTTTGCCGCCTACCTGCACCGCATGACCGATCATACCCAGTTTATTTCCATCACCCACCGCCGCGGCACCATGGAACAGGGCGATGTGCTGTACGGCGTCACCATGGAGGAGGAGGGCATCAGTAAGCTGCTGCGGCTGGATGTGGCCGAGATGGAAAAGAAATTTGGCAAGAGCCTGAACTAAGGAGAACCAATGGGATTTTTTGATATTTTCCGCAAAAGCGTAAAAAAGACCAAGCAGAGCCTGAGCCTGGAGCTGGATAGTTTCTCCGGGAAGATCACCTTTGATACCCTGGAGGAGCTGGAGGAGATCCTCATCCTGGCCGATGTGGGTGTGACCACAGCGGGCAAGATCTGCTCCCGGCTGGGCGAGCGCATCAAGCGCCGGAACATTGATTCCACCGAGCTGCGGGAGAATCTCTGCGAGATCGTGACCGAGCTGATGGAGCCGGATGAGCCGCTGGTGACGGAGACCAAGCCCAGCGTGGTGCTGGTGGTCGGCGTCAACGGGGTGGGCAAGACCACCTCCATCGGCAAGCTGGCCTATTGGCTGCAGGGCCAGGGCAAAAAGGTGCTGCTGGGTGCGGCGGATACCTTCCGGGCGGCGGCCGGTGAGCAGCTGGGCGTCTGGGCGGAACGGGTAGGCTGCCAGATGATAAAGCACGCCGAGGGCGCCGACCCCGCCGCGGTGGTGTATGATAGCATCACCGCCGCCAAGGCCAGAAATGTGGATGTGCTCATCTGTGATACGGCGGGCCGCCTGCACACCAAGAAAAACCTGATGGAGGAGCTGGCCAAAATAGACCGTGTGCTGGAGCGGGAAGCCCCCGGCTGCAGTCGTGAAACACTGCTGGTGCTGGATGCCACCACCGGGCAGAATGGGCTGAACCAGGCGCGGGAATTTGCCGCGGCCTGCGGCGTCACCGGCATCATCTTGACTAAACTGGACGGCACTGCCAAGGGCGGTGTGGCCATCGCTATCCGGGATCAGCTGGGGCTGCCCATCAAGTTTGTGGGCACCGGCGAGAGCATCGGGGATCTGACCCCCTTCTGCGCCGCCGAGTTCGCCCGTGCGCTGCTACTGGATGAGGAAGAAGCATGAAGCTGATATTAGCGACCAAAAACGAGCACAAGGTGGAGGAATTCCAGCGCATCCTGGCCCCGTTGGGCTGGCAGGTCATCCCGCAGGATGCCGTATGCCCGCCGGACCTAGATATCGAGGAAACAGGGAAGACCTTTGCCGAGAATGCATACCTGAAAGCGATGGGCATTTACCGGGCCACCGGCCTGCCCACCGTGGCGGATGATTCCGGCCTGTGTGTGGATGCCCTGAACGGCGCGCCGGGGGTGTACTCCGCCCGCTATGCCGGGGAGGGACACGATTCCGCCGCCAATAACGCCAAGCTGCTGCGGGAGATGGAAAATATCCCAGATGAAAGGCGCGCGGCACGGTTTGTCTGTTCCATTTGCGCAGTGTTTGGGGATGATGACATTGTGCAGTGCGAGGGCGCCTGCGAAGGGACCATTGCCCGCCGGCTGCACGGACAGAACGGCTTTGGGTATGACCCGCTGTTCATGGTAGGGGAGCGCAGCTTTGCAGAGCTGGACGGCCCCGCCAAGGATGCCATCAGCCACCGGGGACGGGCGCTGGCGGCACTGTATGAGAAGCTGAAAGACAGAAAAGAAGGAGAATGATATGATGGATTCCAAAACGAGAGCCAAGTTGCGCTCCTATGCCAATACGGTAGAGGCAATTCTGCAGGTGGGCAAAAACGGCATGGGCGAGGCGCTGCAAAAGCAGGTGGATGACGCCCTGACTGCCCGGGAGCTTATCAAGCTGACGGTGCTGGAGACCGCCCCGGAGACCCCCAGGGAGATGGCGGCGACCCTGGCGGAGGCCACCGGCGCCGAGGTGGTGCAGGTGGTGGGCCGCAAGGTGACCCTGTACCGCAAAAACCCCGAAAAGACCATCATTGACCTGCGGTAACGGAGGGGAGAAAAGTGGCAAGAATCGGTTTTTACGGCGGTACCTTCAATCCCATCCACCTGGGCCATGTAGGGGTATGCCGTCAAGCGGTAAAGCAGCTGCGGCTGGATTGCCTGCATGTTATCCCCGCCTTTATCCCGCCGCATAAGGTTTCGCCTGATCTGGCCGCAGGGGAGGACCGGCTGGCAATGTGCCGGCTGGCCCTGCAGGGGCTGCCGAATATCCTGGCGGATGACTATGAACTGACCCGCGGCGGCGTCAGCTATACCATCGAGACCATGCGGCATATGCGGGAATGCTACCCCGAGGACGATTTTTACCTCATCATGGGTACAGATAACTACCTGACCTTTACCGCATGGCGGGAATGGCAGGCGCTGGGCAGAATGTGCACGCTGGCGGTGGCCAGCCGGGAAGAGGACGATAAGGAAGCCCTCTATCAGCAGGCCCGCCTGCTGGCGCGGGAAGGGGTGCTCAGCATCTTCTTGGATAATCCCGTGCGGGTGGTGTCCTCCACCGAAATAAGGCAGATGCTGCGCGCCGGGGAGCCCTGCGGGGATCTTTCGCCTGCGGTGGCGGAATACATTGCCGCCCACGGCCTGTATAAGGGGGAGGACCAATGACTCGGCAAGAAATGAGGGAAGCCATCCGCCCGCTGATGAGCGAGGAACGCTACCGCCATTCCCTTGGGGTGGAAAAGGAAGCAGAACGCCTGGCCCGCCGCTGGGGAGAAGACCCCGAAAAGGCGGCGATAGCGGGGATACTGCATGACTGCTGTAAGGAAATGCCCCTCCCAGAAGCATTGCAAATCATGAGGCGAAGTGCTATAATGACCGAAATCGATTTCCGGGAGCAGCCGCAGCTCATTCACGGCTTCGCGGCAGCGGAAATTCTGGGGCGCTACGGTGTCCGTGATAAAGATATCGAAAACGCGGTGCGCTACCACACCACCGGCCGGGCCGGTATGAGCCGCCTGGAAAAGATCGTGTACCTGGCGGACCTGACCGAGGAGGGGCGGCACTACCCTGATGTAGCCGAGATGCGCCGCTGGGCCGATCGCTCCCTGGATGGGGCGATGCTGTACGCGCTGTGCTATACCATCGGCAAGCTGTGCCGCCGGAAAAGCCCCCTCTGCCGGGAAAGCTGGCAGGCCTACAATGAATATGTAAAACTCTGCAAGGAGGAAAAAGAATGAATTCCAAAGAACTTGCTCTTTCTATCGCCAAATTTCTGGATAGCAAAAAGGCGACCGACCTGGAGGTCATCCAGATCGGCGAGCTGACCACCATCGGGGATTACTTTGTGGTGGCCACTGCCAGCAATACCACACTGGTCAAATCGCTGTGCGAGGACCTGGATGAATACCTGGGTCGCCAGGGCATCGAGCCCAAGCGCATCGAGGGCCGCAGCTCCGCCCAGTGGATCCTAATGGACTACCGCGATGTCATCGTGCATATTTTCTATGCCGAGACCCGCAATTTTTACAGCATCGACCGTGTATGGGCCGATGCCCCCCGCCTGCCGCTGGAGCTGGAAGGCGAGAAAAAATAAATTTGATCAAGCGCCCTAAGCGCCGAATGAGGTTGGGAGGACAGACCGTTGAAACACGAATTTAAGGAAATTGAACCGAAGTGGCAAAAAAAGTGGGAAGAAGCCCATGTATTCCATGCCGAAAATGACTACACCAAGCCCAAATACTATGCGCTGGTGGAGTTTCCGTATCCTTCCGGTCAGGGACTGCATGTCGGCCATCCGCGTTCCTACACCGCGCTGGATATCGTAGCCAGAAAGCGCCGGATGCAGGGCTATAATGTGCTGTACCCCATGGGCTGGGATGCCTTTGGCCTGCCCACCGAAAATTTCGCCATCAAAAACCACATCCACCCGGAGATCGTCACCGCGCAGAATGTGGCACACTTTAAGGCCCAGCTCAAGAGCCTCGGCCTCTCCTTCGATTGGGACCGGGAGATCAATACCACCGACCCCGGCTACTACAAGTGGACCCAGTGGATCTTCCTCCAGCTTTTCAAAAAAGGCCTGGCCTACAAAAAGGAGATGTCCGTCAACTGGTGCACCAGCTGCAAGTGCGTGCTGGCCAATGAGGAGGTGGTCAACGGCGTGTGCGAGCGCTGCGGCAGCGAGGTCATCCACAAGGTAAAGAGCCAGTGGATGCTGAAGATTACCGCCTACGCCCAGCGCCTCATTGATGACCTCTCCGATGTCAACTATCTGGAGCGTGTTAAGACCTCCCAGATCAACTGGATCGGCCGCTCCACCGGCGCCGAGGTTGAATTTGATACCACCGGCGGCGATAAGCTGCTCATCTATACCACCCGTCCCGATACCCTCTTTGGCGCTACCTACATGGTTATGTCGCCGGAACACCCTTACATCGAAAAGTGGGCGGACCGCATCACCAATATGGATGCTGTCCGGGAGTATCAGGAGGTCTCCGCCCGCAAGTCCGATTTTGAGCGCACCGAAATGGCCAAAGATAAGACCGGCGTGCGGCTGGAGGGCGTGGCGGCTATCAATCCCGTCAATGGCAAAGAGATCCCCATCTTTATTTCCGATTATGTTCTGATGAGCTACGGCACCGGCGCCATCATGGCGGTACCCGGCCACGATACCCGTGACTGGGAGTTCGCCAAAAAGTTCGGTCTGCCTATCATCGAGGTGGTAAAGGGCGGCGATGTGGAAAAGGAAGCCTTTACCGATTGCGCTACCGGCATCATGGTCAATTCCGGTTTCCTGGATGGCCTGACCGTGGAGGAAGCCAAAAAGACCATTATCAAGTGGCTGGAGGAGCAGAAGAAGGGCGAGACCAAGGTCAACTACAAGCTGCGCGACTGGGTATTCTCCCGTCAGCGCTATTGGGGTGAGCCTATCCCGCTGGTGAACTGTCCCAAGTGCGGCTGGGTGGCCATCCCTGAAAGTGAGCTGCCCCTGCGCCTGCCGGAGGTGGAAAGCTATGAGCCCACCGATAACGGTGAATCCCCGCTGGCCAAGCTGACCGACTGGGTAAAGACAACCTGCCCCTGCTGCGGCGGTCCCGCCGAGCGGGAGACCGATACCATGCCCCAGTGGGCCGGTTCCTCGTGGTACTTCCTGCGCTACTGTGACCCGCACAATGTGAATGCGCTGGCCGCCAAGGAAGCGCTGGACTACTGGATGCCGGTAGACTGGTACAACGGTGGCATGGAGCACACCACGCTGCACCTCTTGTACTCCCGCTTCTGGCACAAGTTCCTGTATGATATCGGTGTTGTTTCCTGTAAGGAGCCCTATGCCAAACGCACCAGCCACGGCATGATCCTGGGCGAAAACGGCGAAAAGATGAGCAAATCCCGCGGCAATGTGGTAAATCCAGACGATGTGGTGGCCCAGTACGGCGCTGATACCTTGAGAATGTACGAGATGTTCATCGGCGACTTTGAAAAGACCGCCCCCTGGAACACCTCCTCCATCAAGGGCAGCAAGCGCTTCCTGGAGCGTGTGGCCGCCCTCACCGATATGATGACCCCCGAGGAAGGCTATTCCCCCGAGCTGGAGGGCAGCTTCCACAAGATGATCAAAAAGGTCAGCGAGGATATCGAGGGCCTCAAGTGCAATACCGCCATCGCCGCCATGATGAGCGTGCTGAATGAAATTTACGATAAGGGCAGCGTCACCCGCGGCGAGTTGATGACCTTCATCACCCTGCTCAATCCCTTCGCCCCCCACCTCACCGAGGAGATCAACGAAGTGCTGGGCAACAAGGAAATGCTGGCACGGGCCAAGTGGCCGGAGTACGACCCCGCTAAATGCGTGGATGCCGCCGTGGAGATCGCGGTGCAGGTCAGCGGCAAGATCAAGGCCCGCCTTATGATTCCCACCGACAGCACCGAGGAAGCGGTAAAGGCGCTGGTAATGGCCGATGCCAATGTGCAGGCTGCTTTGGCTGGCAAGACCGTCATCAAGGAAATATATGTGAAGGGTAAGCTCTACAATATCGTGGCAAAATAATAAATTGAAGGGCCTTGTTCAATAAAAATCTCTTGACATAGTAAAATGCCTTATTGTATAATCTATGTGTTATCCTGTTATTAGGATATAACTCCAGCCGTAGGGCGTAGGGAGGGAATAGTAAATGGCAGAGATCAGAGTAAAAGATAACGAGTCGCTGGATAGTGCTCTCAGACGGTTTAAGCGTTCCTGCGCTAGATCTGGCGTTCTGGCGGAAGTCCGCAAGCGTGAGCATTATGAGAAACCTTCCGTTAAGCGCAAGAAAAAGTCCGAGGCTGCTCGTAAGCGCAAGTACAAGTAATCTTGATCTTTATTGCAACCGGAATAAAGGCAGATGGGTTTATCCTCGTCTGCCTTTTCCATTTGCACAAATCGGGGAAAGAGCGGGAAATGGGGCTTTCTTTTCCCCACTCAAGTTGCTATAATAGAGCCGAACCAACCGAAAGGAGCGTGAGCCCTTGCCGCTTTTGACCCCGCAATACGATTTCCACCGCATCGAGGAGATCCCAACGGATTTTTTTATCCGGCATGGCATCCGTGCCCTGCTCTTGGATGTGGATAACACCCTGACCGGTGATAACAGCCAGGAAATAAAGCCGGAGGTGATGGACTGGCTGGAGCGCCAGCGGGCGGCCGGGCTGCGCCTTTTTGTCATTTCTAATAATCACGAGCTGCGGGTCGCGCCCTTTGCCAATCGCCTGGGGCTGGGCTACATTGCCGATGCCGCCAAGCCCAAAAAGAAGGTGGCCCTGGCCAAGATGAAGGAGTTTGGCGTCAGCCCGCGGCAGACCGCCCTCATCGGGGATCAGCTCTTTACCGATATCCTGTGCGGCAACCTGTGCGGCTGCGTCACCATTCTGGTGGAGCCCTACGCCGAAGAAGGCTACGGCCTGTACCGCATCAAGCGTCCGCTGGAAAAACCGCTGCTGCGCCTTTACCACCGCCGCAAAAGGAGGAATGCCGAATGATAAGAATAGGGCCTGCCGGGAACAGCGAAAGCTTTACCGCCATGGGCTATAAATCCACCCCGCAGATCCCGGAATACCTGGAAAAGATGGGCCTGAATGCCTACGAATACCAGTGCGGCCGCGGGGTGCGTATCAATCGTGAAGGCGTACTGAAGCTGAAGGCCGGCTGCGAGGCGCGGGATATCCAGCTTTCGCTGCACGCGCCGTATTACATCTCCCTTTCCAGCGTGGAGGAAGAAAAGCGTCAGAACAGCATCAAGTACATTTTGGAATCCGCCGAAGCCGCCGACCTGATGGGCGCCCGCCGCATTGTGGTCCATTCCGGCTCCTGCGCCAAGATCAGCCGGGAGGAGGCGCTTTCCCTTGCGGGAGAGACCTTAAAGCAGGCGCTGGCAGCGCTGGATGAGGCCCACCTGGGGCACATCATCGTCTGCCCAGAGGTTATGGGCAAGTTTAACCAGTTGGGCACGCTGGAGGAGGTCATGGAGCTGTGCAAGCTGGATGATCGCCTGCTGCCCTGCATCGATTTCGGCCACCTCAATGCCCGCACGCTGGGCAGCATCCGCGGGGCGGAGGACTACGAGCACATTTTGCTGACCATGAAAAATGAGATAGGGGAGCAGCGCATGAAGTGCTTCCATTCCCATTTTTCTCAGATAGAGTACACCGAAAACGGCGGGGAAAAACGCCACCTCACCTTTGCCGATACCACCTACGGCCCCTACTTTGCGCCGTTGGCAGAGGTGCTGGTCAAGTACGACAGCCAGCCCACCATCATCTGTGAATCGGCTGGAACCCAGGCAGAGGACGCCGCCACCATGAGAGATCTTTATAACCAAGCCGCAGAAAGGAAGAATCAAGCATGAACCGCATTGAAAAACTGATGAAAGCCCTGCCGGAGGGGGCCGATGCCGCTCTCATCACCTCCGATGTGAACCGCCGCTACTTTACCGGACTGGGCTCCACCGCCGGCACACTGTTGGCGTTCCGGGATGCTGCCTACTTCATCATTGATTTCCGCTATATCGAGGTCGCCAAGGCCACCGTCACCGGTGCCGAGGTCATCCTGCAGGATAAGCTGTACGACCAGCTGGGCGAGCTGCTGAAGAAGCACGGCGCCAGAACCGTCGCCATCGAAACTGACTACATCACCGTGGGCAGCCTGGAGCAGTACCGTTCCCGTCTGCCGCAGGTGGAGTTCCTCACCGCCGCCGCCCTCAATGATAAGATCCTGGAGATGCGCTCCCTCAAGGACGAGGAGGAGATCGCCGCCATCCGCAAGGCGCAAAGCATCACCGATGCCGCCTTCCTGGAGATCCTCGATTTCATCAAGCCCGGCAAGACCGAAAAAGATGTTGCCGCCTACCTGGAATACTGCATGCGCCGTCTGGGCGCGGATGGCCTTGCCTTTGAGACCATTGCCGCCGGCGGTCCCAATTCCGCCAAGCCACACGCCGTCCCCGGCGACCGTCCCCTGCGGCAGGGCGACTTCTTCACTATGGATTACGGCGCCTACTGGGGCGGCTACTGCTCCGATATGACCCGTACCGTTGCCGTCGGCGAGCCGACCGAGGAGATGCGCCGCGTGTATGATACCGTCCTGGCCGCCCAGCTCCTCGGCATCGAAAAGGCCGTCGTGGGCGCTTCCTGCCGCGCCGTGGATGCCGCCGCCCGTGAGCTCATCTACAATGCCGGCTATGAGGGCTGCTTCGGCCACAGCCTGGGTCATTCCGTCGGCATCGAGATCCACGAAATGCCCGGCTTTTCTCCCTCCATCGCCCCGGAGACCACCGCCAAGGAGGGCATGGTCATCACCGTGGAACCCGGCATCTACCTGGAGGGCCGCTTCGGCGTCCGCATCGAGGATATGGTTTGGCTTGCCCCGGATGGCACAAAAGATTTGACAAACAGCACCAAAGAGCTCATTATCCTGTGAAAAACCCTTGCATTTATGCACCGGTATATGTTAAAATCAGATAGTTAAATCCGTACATTATATCCTGGAGGTTTTTGTATTATGGTAAGTGCAGGCGATTTTCGCAATGGTGTGACCTTTGATATGGATGGCAATGTCTATCAAATCATCGAGTTCCAGCATGTTAAACCCGGCAAGGGCGCCGCTTTTGTCCGCACCAAGATCCGCAATGTGATCACCGGTGCTGTCACCGAGCGTACCTTCAACCCCTCTGATAAGTACCCGACCGCCTATATCGAGAGAAAGGATATGGAATATCTGTATTCCGATGGTGACCTGTACTATTTCATGGATCAGGAGACCTACGAGAATATCCCGATCAACAAGAGCATTCTCAGCGATAACTTCAAGTTCGTCAAGGAGAACACCGTCTGCAAGATCCTTTCCTACAAGGGCAGCGTGTTCGGCGTAGAGCCTCCCTTCTTCATGGAGCTGGAGGTCACCAAGACCGATCCCGGCTTTGCCGGCAATACCGCCACCAATACCCTCAAGCCCGCCACCCTGGAAACCGGCGCCGAGATCAAGGTACCCCTGTTCATCAATGAGGGCGATATGATCCGTGTGGATACCAGAACCGGTGAGTACATGGAAAGAGCGTAAATCTCATTTTACGCCTGTTGTCATTATCTACACCCATACCATAAGGGAGGTTACAAAAATGACTGTTATTGAAAAAGTTGCTTATCTGCGCGGCCTGGCCGATGGCCTCAAGCTGACCGATACCACTGCCGAAGGCAAAGTTCTGCTCAATGTCATCGAGGTGCTGGATGACCTGGCGCTCTCCGTTACCGATCTGGAGGACGCGGTAGAGGAGCTGGGTGAAGTCGTCGATGCCATCGATGATGATCTGCAGGATGTGGAAGACGCCCTGTATGAGGAAGACGATGAGGATGAGGACTACGACTTTGATGAGGACGATGATTGTGGTCTGGATGACTATGATGAGTTCGATGATGAGGACGAGCCCCTGTACGAAGTAAAGTGCCCCACCTGCGGCGATACCATCTGCGTGGATGAAAGCATGCTGTGCGAAGGGGAGATCGACTGCCCCAACTGCGGCGAAAAGCTGGAGTTCGATCTGGATGACCTGGATTGCGAAGGCGACTGCGAAGGCTGCACCGGCTGCGATCTGGATTGACCTTCCGAGATAATCCATACATCAACTGGTGAAGTATGAGGCATTTGTACTTCACCAGTTTTTTGTCAGGCACCGTTACCGCTTTCAGCATTAGTTATAACTAAAATGATATTTTTTTATTAAAATTCGGCGGTAAAATAGCGGCTTTTTGGTTGAAATTACACCCAAAAGCAACTAAAATAAATGATGTACCACTATGGGAGAAGCAAATGGCAGCACAGAACCGTAACTGCAAAGTAAAAAGATTGGCTTTGATGGGCCTTTTGTTCGCGCTGGCCATGGCACTCAGCTTCCTGGAGTCGCTGCTGCCCGCTTTGCCCATGCTGCCGCCGGGCATCCGGCTGGGCCTTTCCAATATCGTCACCATGTACGCCCTGTTTGTGCTGGGGCCGGTCAGCGGCTACACCATCGCGGTGCTCAAGTCCCTGTTTGTGCTGCTTACCCGCGGGGCGGTGGCCGCCGCCATGAGCGCGTCCGGCGGTATTGCCTCAGTCACGGTCATGCTGCTGCTCAGCCTGCTGCCGGGCATTCGCCGGCAGTATCTGCTGCTCAGCGTTTTCGGCGGCGCGGCGCACAACGTGGGCCAGCTCATCGCGGCCCGGTTCATCATCAGCAATCAATATGTTTGGTACTACTTGCCGGTTCTTTTAGCGGCGGGACTGCTCATGGGCGCCATCACCGGGATGGCCCTGCGGGTTGTCATGCCCTATCTGGACCGCTTAAGCCTAAAATAAACAATTAGGAGGGATACCTGTGGCTATGTTCCATTCGCTTCCCAGCATTCATGTGAAGCACCAAAAGAACACAGCCGAGTTGGAAAGCGTGATCATGCCGGTCCCGGCCGAGGTCACCATTTCCATGTCTCAGCACATCGGCGCCCCCTGCAAACCTGTCGTAAAGGTTGGCGATACCGTTAAGGTCGGCCAGCTCATCGGCGATAGTGAAGCGGCGGTTTCGGCACCGATCCATTCCAGCGTATCGGGTAAGGTCAAGGCCATCGAGCAGATCTTCAATGCCCGCGGCGCCAAATCGGAAGCCATTGTCATCACCACCGATGGCGAGCAGACCATCGATGAGACCCTCACGCCGCCCGCCATCGGCGCGGAGCTGGAGGATGTTCTGGTGGCGGCGCGCGCCTGCGGTCTGATGGGACTGGGCGGCGCGGGATTCCCCACCAGCGTCAAGCTGGCCGGCCTGAAGAGCGCAGCCATCGATACCCTTGTCATCAATGGCGCCGAGTGCGAACCCTACCTCACCTGCGATTACCGCATCATGCTGGAAAAGACCGACCTGCTGCTGGAGGGCGCGGAGCTCATTCTGCGCCATATGCCGGGCGGCCGCGCGGTCATCGGCATCGAAAATAACAAGCCCAAGGCCATTGAGAAGATCAAGGCCGACGCCGCGGCGAAGGGCAGCAAGCTGGAGGTGCTGGAGCTCAAATCCCGCTACCCCCAGGGCGCCGAAAAGGTCATCGTTTACGAGGCCACCGGCCGTGTCATCCCGGAGGGCAAGCTCCCCAGTGATGTCGGCGTGCTGGTCATGAATGTCGGCACTGTCATCAAGCTGGCGGAGTATGTCAAGACCGGCCTGCCGCTTACCAGCCGTATGGTCACGGTGGATGGCGGCGCGGTAGCCGAGCCGAAGAATGTCTGGGTTCCCATCGGCACCAAGCTGGAGGACATCATCAATTTCTGCGGTGGCTACAAGGGCGAACCGGCCGAGATCATCCTGGGCGGCCCCATGATGGGCACCTCCTGTCGGGATGACCAGACCCCCATCAGCAAGACCAATAACGGCCTGCTGGTCTTTAATGAAAAAGAAGCCAAAATGGCAGCCGAGACCGCCTGCATCCGCTGCGGCCGCTGCCTGCGGGCCTGTCCGCTCAGTCTCAGCCCCGCGGCGCTGGATCGCGCCTATCATGCCGAGGATGTGGAGGCCCTGAAGGCGCTCCATGTCAATCTGTGCATGGAATGCGGCTGCTGTGCCTATGTATGTCCTGCCAAGCGCCACCTGGTGGTCTATAACCAGCTGGGCAAGCAGATGATAAGAAAGTAAGGAGGAGGGGAGATAAAATGACTGATCGTAAACTGTTGGTTTCCGCCGGGCCTCATGTCCGCGGCGGTGCCTCCACCACCTCCGTCATGCGTGATGTTCTCATTGCGCTACTGCCTGCCGTGGTGGCTTCCGTTCTGGTATTCGGCACCCGTGCCCTTGTGCTGGAGATCATCTGCGTTGATGTATCTATCCTGTTCGAATACCTGTTCCGTAAGATCACCAAGCGCACTAATACCATTTCGGATTTGAGCGCCGCCGTGACCGGCCTGCTGCTGGCAATGAACCTGCCTGCCGGGTTCCCCATATGGATGGCCATTGTCGGCTGCTTTGTCGCTATTGTTATCGTCAAGCAGCTGTTCGGCGGCATCGGCTGCAATTTCGCCAATCCCGCCATCACCGGCCGTATCTTCCTGCTCATCGCCTTTGCCGGGCAGATGACCACCTGGCCGACCGCCAATTCCTACATTCCCGGCATCGATGCCGTTTCCGGCGCGACCCCCCTGGCCCTCATCAAGGAGGGCGCTGTGGATAGCCTCCCCGCCGTCAAGAACCTGCTCTTCGGTATCCGCGGCGGCTGCCTGGGCGAAACCTGCGCCATTGCCCTCATCATCGGTTTTGTTTATCTGGTGGTTCGCCGGGTCATCACCCCCACCATCCCCGTGGTCTATGTGGCCACCATCGCCGTGATGAGCCTGATCCTCGGTTATGACCCCATCACCATGATCCTCACCGGCGGCGTGCTGCTGGGCGGCATCTTCATGCTCACCGATTACTCCACCTCTCCCGCCACCGAGTGGGGCAAGGTCGTATTCGCGCTGGGCGCGGGCATCATCACCATGCTCATCCGCAATTCCTCCGGCGGCTATCCGGAGGGCGTATCCTTCGCCATTCTGCTTATGAATATCATCTGCCCCCACCTCAATAAGATCGGGGCCAAAAAACCGTTTGGAGTGGGAGGTGCTGAGAAATGAAATGGGAAAAGCTGAAACCCATCGTCGTCCTCACCGCCATCTGCGTCATCGTTTCCGCGGCGCTGGTGGGCACCTACGGCCTCACCAAGCCCGTCATTGACGCGGCTAAGGCTGCCGAGGCCAATGCGGCCCTTTCCGCCGTTCTGCCCGATGGCACCGACTTCGAGGAAGTCACCGTCTCCGCCGAAAATGTCCTCAATGCCTACAAGGCCGGCAATGGCGCTGGCTATGTATTCCAGGCCCAGGGCAAGGGCTTCGCGGGCATGATCACCGTCATGGTCGGTATCTCCTCCGACGGTGCCATCACCGGTACCCAGGTCATGGAGCACGGCGAGACCCCCGGTATTGGCGACCGCATCGAAAAGGAAGCCCACTTCCAGGAGCAGTATCTCGGCAAGGATTATAACCTTGAGGGCATCGAGTTCCTCTCCGGTGCCACCTTCTCCTCCAAGGGCTTCAATGCCGCAGTCGGCAATGCCTTTGTCGCTTACGGCGAGCTGGCGGGCATCGCCATCGAAGCTCCCACCGAGGAAAAGGTCTATCCCGAGGCCGAGCTCATCGCCGAAATGCTTGGCGAGGGCTACACCGAGCTGGAGACCGCACCCGAAGGCACCGACAGCGCCTATCAGTCGGAGCTGGGCTATGCCTTCAATGTTCACGCGGCCGGCTTCAGCGGCGATCTGCATATCCTCGTCGCCATTGATAATAACGGCGCCATCATCGCCTCCAAGCTGTATCAGCACACCGAGACCCCCAATGAGTACGAGGGAATTGACGGTTCCAAGCTCGCCAAGAGCTCTTACAGCAAGAAGTGGATCGGCGTCACCGCCGAAACCCCCGATAGCGAGCTGCCCATGGTATCTAAGGCAACTTATACCTCCAATGGCTACAAGGAAGCTGTTAAGCTGGCCTTTGCTGCCTTTGAGACTGTGAAAGGAGCGTGAGGAACCAAATGAGTAACAAGCTGAAAACCTTCACCAATGGTATCATCAAGGAGAACCCCGTTCTGGTTCTGGTGCTGGGCACCTGCCCCACCATCGCTACCTCCACCTCGGTCCTCAATGCGCTGGGCATGGGTCTGGCGGCCACCTTTGTACTGCTGGGCTCCAATATCGTTATCTCCCTGCTGCGCAATATCATCCCCAATAAGGTCCGCATCCCCTGCTTCATCGTCGTCATCGCCGGCTTTGTTTCGGTGGTGCAGCTGCTGCTCCAGGCCTATGTGCAGAGCCTCTATCAGAGCCTCGGCATCTTCCTGCCGCTTATCGTGGTAAACTGCATCATCCTCGGCCGTGCCGAGATGTTTGCCAGCAAGAATAATGTCATCGATTCCGCCCTCGATGGTCTGGGCATGGGCCTGGGCTTCACCCTCGCTCTGTTCTGCATGGCCACCGTGCGTGAGATCCTCGGCAGCGGTACCTGGTGCGGCATCACCCTCACCGCCAATCTGTTCGATCCCATCGCGATCATGAAGCTCACCCCCGGCGGCTTCCTCGTCTATGGCGTGCTCATCGCCATCATGAATAAGTTCGCCAAGCATAAGCCCAAGAAGAAACTCGATTGCGCTGCCTGCGGCGCCTGCGCCGGTTGCGCCGGTGGCTGCCCCTCGGCAGAGAATAAGGAAGGAGGCTGTGAAGCATGAAAGAAATGATCGTCATTCTGCTTTCTGCTATTTTGACGCAGAACTTCGTCCTCTCCAAGACTTTGGGTATCTGCCCGTTCCTCGGCGTTTCCAAAAAGCTGGATTCCGCCGTCGGCATGAGCGTCGCCGTTACCTTTGTTATGGTACTGGCCACCGCCGCCACCTGGCCCATCCAGACCTATCTGCTGGATCAATACGAGCTGGGCTATATGCAGACCATCGTATTCATCCTGGTCATCGCCGCGCTGGTACAGCTGGTGGAAATGGCCCTCAAGAAGTTCCTGCCTCCGCTGTATGAAGCCCTCGGCATCTATCTGCCCCTCATCACCACCAACTGCGCCGTGCTCGGTGTAGCGGTGCTCAATATCGATGAGAAGTACAATTTCGGCCAGTCCATGGTCAATGCGCTGGGCGCCGGTCTCGGCTTCCTGCTGGCAATGGTCCTCTTCGCAGGCGTTCGCGGCCGCATGGAGAACATGGATATCCCCGAATCGTTCCAGGGCCTGCCCATCACTCTGATCGCTGCCTCCATCGTATCTATGTCCTTCATGGGCTTCTCCGGTGTGGTAGATGGTCTGCTGAAGTAAGGAGGGGAGATAACTATGACTGGTATTATTATTGTCGGCGCTATCGGCTTGATCTGCGCCATCCTGCTGGTAGTGGCCTCCCATTTCCTCTCGGTCCCCATCGATACCCGTGTGGAGGACATCCGCGGCTTCCTGCCCGGCGCCAATTGCGGCGCCTGCGGCTATGCCGGCTGCGATGACTACGCCAAAGCCGTTGCCAATGGCAGCGCCAAGTCCAATCTCTGCATCCCCGGCGGCGCTTCCGTCTCCGCTCAGATCAGCGAATACCTGGGCGTCGCGGCGGAAAACACCGAGCCCGTCAAAGCCACCGTCCGCTGCAGCGGCACCTGCGAAAAGTGCGGCGAAGCCGAGGATTACCACGGCCCCGCCACCTGTGCGGCCTGCGCTGCCCTGCACCGCGGCAAAAAAGCCTGCGGCTACGGCTGCCTGGGCTATGGCGATTGCGTCAAGGTCTGCAAATTCGGTGCGCTCTCCATCGTGGATGGCGTTGCCCATGTGGATGAAAGCCTGTGCACCGGCTGCGGTGCCTGCGCCAAAGCCTGCAGCCACGGTGTGATCAAAATGGTGCCGAACGAGGAGGGAAAGCTTATCCCCAGGGTTTCCTTCTCTTCCTGCCGGTACTGCCGCGCCTGCCGCTGGGCCTGCCCCGTCATCCCGCGGGAAGAAGTCTGATCCTCCTATAAAAATTTTTTCCGGAAAATATGTCACACTTTTCCCGGATAGATCGTTTATAAAGGGTGAAGGCCATAAACGACAAACCGGAGGAGGATTACCCGCATGAAGAAAAGAACATGGCTCCTGCTGCTTGCCCTCGCCCTTTTGCTGATGGCGGGCTGCAGCAGCGAAAAAACAATGGACGGCACCATCACCGAATACCTGCGCAGCGATACCGAGGTCAATGCTTTCCTGATGGAACAGGACGGCAAAACCATCGGCGTGCGGCTCACTGGGGAAACCGGCATCTACCCCGCCCTCGTTGATATCACCGATGAAGCCCTGCGGAATGCCGAATACCCCCACATGGAAGTTACCGTTACAGGAGAAAAAGCCGAAGAAAAGCTCACCGCCGCGGATGGCACCGAAGTGCCCACCTATACCGCCTCGGTCATTATCATCAATAGCATCCCCTACGGCGAGCCGCTGACCCTTGAGGACGGCACCACGGTACAGGTACGGCTGAACAGAGAGGGCCTGGCCTACTACGCACCGGATGGCATGATGCTGCTTCAGATCCACAATCAGATCCCCGATGATATCTTTGTCGATCGGGTGGATTTTGATGTGTTCCCCAAAGAAGCGCAGCAAAAGGTCATCGACCACTATGAGGAACTGGGCTTCTTCTACGATACCGCGTACCAGGTGGAGCGCGCTTGGGCCGAATACAATGAACTGGGCTGCCCCAAGGATTTCCGTGCCTATGTGGCGCACCAGTCCACCGCCACCAGCTATTACAATGACCGCGTGATCTTTTACTGCACCAATGTGACCCTTTCCCGCAATACCCGCCGCAACTACGAAAAATACTACAATGCCGTCTATGACCGCAAAACCGGCGAGCAGGTATCCTTTTGGAGCCTGTTCAAGCCCGATGAAAACTACATGCGCCAGTGGCTGCTGGTCCAGCTGGAGCCGCTGGACGCCGACCGGCGCAACCAGCTGGCGGAGGTCCTGTCCCCGGAATGGCTCTCCCTTGGGTATTATGGACTCTCCATCCACATTCCGTGGGATGTGTTCCCGGATGAGGAAGGACCCTTTATTGGTGGCCCCTTCTATTCCTACGAAGAATTTACCTCTCTCCTCCAGGACTGGGTGTTTCCGCTGAAGGACCCCCACGGCGTTTCCCCGGATGTTCCTGCGCCAACCGCATAAATAAAAATTCCCCGGATACTGCGGTATCCGGGGTCTTGTTCATTAGGGGAAATCCGCCCAAAGCAAAGCTCCCCGCCGGGCGGCAGGGAGCCATAGTACGGTCTTTCAGCACATTACTCTTCTTCCGCGGGAGCGGTATAGCTGCCGGTCACGGTGGTCTGGCCATTCAGCACGCCGCCCTCTTCCACGGTCAGCTTGGCAACCTCTACATCACTATTGATAACGCCGGTCGCAGTCACTACCAGCTTACCAACATTTACGCTGTCACCGGTGATATTGCCCAGCAGCACCAGGTGGTCAGCGGTCACATTGCCCTCTACCGAGCCAGTCTTGCTGATATACACATAGCTGGTGGAATTGATATCACCAATGAGCTTACCATTGATGCAGATGGGAGAAGCACCCTCGATATTACCGGTAACGGCGTTGCGCGCACCGATGATGGTCTCGAACTTACTCATGTCCTCTGTTTTTTTGCTTTGGTTATCCAGCAGGTCGATCTCCGGAAAATCATCTTCGCGTTCGCCAAAAAGCATCATTTGTCATTACCTCCATTGTTTGTTCCTTGTGCTGGAAAAACAGCACAGCTGCTATAAACCTATGCATAATATATGGGACGATTATATGGAATGGGCACAAGATCTGTGAAAAAGCCCCGCCAATTTCTGTTTATTGTCCACACCACTGTTGTCACATTTGCATTTTAGCACTCCCTCCCGCAAATCGACACAAAAGGTGTGAATTGCTGTTTTCGGGGTGCAAAATGCACTGCCCCCACAAAAAGCATCTCGGCTTTAACGGGATATTAGTATTCCACCTATGGTAAGAATAGACCACCAGCCTAAAGCGGGCCTAAAGTCCCATCCCCTAAAAAGGCAAAAAAATGCCCCGCCATGCCGTTGCACCGCTAATAAAACCCCGTCTTATGCGACAAGGTGGGTAGCCTCCCGGGCTTTCACGCTCCCTTCTTCCACCCTACGGATGGGAGGTCTGCAATCCGGCCAAACGGAGATCCGGCTCCCGAAAGAAAAGTGTTGGATCATATCATACGGCGCTGACGCACACAGCAGGGTGTTGCCAGCAGTTATTCACTTATAGCTTATGTCGATGCAGCGGGGATTATTCCTCCTCGTCCTCATCCAGGAATTCATACTCCTCGCTCAGCTTATCCCGGAAGATCTCGGCCACACGGTCCAGCTCATCCTCATCCAGAATGGCATCCAGATAGGCCTCGCCGTCCTCATCCAGCTCCTCGCTCACCTTCAGGAATACCAACTCCGCGGCATCCATCAGCGCTTCCTCCGGGTCCTCAATGATCGGCTCCAGGGCCATGTACTCGGTACCGTCCATTTCGGCACAGGCCACGATCTTGTATTCACTCTGGTTGCCTTCCTCGTCCATCAGCGAGATAATATCCTCGCCCCAGTTTTCGTTTTCCATTATGCGTTCCTCCTTTTGGTTTCTCTACTCTTATATTATGCGAAAACTATCCCAAAGTCAACCGATACTTGTATTCTGCCCCGCAAATGCGGTATAATGGGGCAAAAGAAACCGGGCCTGTGCCAAGCCTGCCGGCGGCGGGACGCCCGCAGGGCAAGCCGCCTTCTCCGCACCGGCCCCACAGAAAGGAAATCAAAATCATGGTTTTAAAGCAGTTTACCCAGTGCGAAGGCCCCCGCGCCATCATGCACACCAACATGGGCGATATCACCATCCAGCTTTACCCGGAAGTTGCCCCCAAAACCGTCGAGAACTTCGTAACCCTGGCCAAAAAGGGCTATTATAATGGCCTCATCTTCCACCGCGTCATCAAGGATTTCATGATCCAGGGCGGTGACCCCACCGGCACCGGTGCGGGCGGTGAGAGCATCTACGGCGCTAAGTTCGAGGATGAGTGCAGCCAGGAGCTGCACAATTTCCGCGGCGCGCTGAGCATGGCCAATGCCGGACCCAATACCAACGGCAGCCAGTTCTTTATCGTGCAGAACAGCCAGGCCCCCACCCAGGACATCGATGCCCTGGCAGTGCAGGTGGCCTGCTATGAGCTGCTGAACGATGCCAAGCGCCGGGTGCAGATGATGCAGGAGGCCCTGGAGGATGCCCCCAAGATCCAGGCCTACATTGATGAGGTGAACACCAAGCTCAACGATTACCAGTCCCAGGGCCTGCCGGAGGATGTAAAGGAATATGCCACCGAGATTGCCAAAAAATACGCTGAGGTAGGCGGCACCTTCCACCTGGATTTTGCCCATACCGTATTCGGTCAGGTCATCGATGGCATGAAGGTCGTGGATGATATCGCCAATGTGCGCACCGCCCGCGCCGACCGTCCCCTGCACGATGTCACCATTGATTCCATCGATATTGTGGAATGATCCTCAATAAAAAATTCGCATTTTATATCCCCCGCCGGAGATAATAGCAAATGCTATTTTCTTGGCGGGGGTGTTTTTTATGCATAAAAAATGGTGGGGCACTCTGGGCGGCTTCGGCGCCGGGGTCATCAATGGACTGCTGGGTGCGGGCGGTGGCATGGTGGTGGTCCCATTGCTTTCGGCCCTGGGGGTGCGCGGCAAAAAAAGCCACGCCACTGCTCTGATGGTCATTGTCCCGCTTTCACTGGTCAGTGCCATTCTGTACCTTGTGCAGGGCCGTGTCACCGTGATGGATTCCCTGCCCTGGCTGCCGGGCAGCCTGTTAGGGGCCTACCTTGGCAGCCGCCTGATGCCGAAAATCTCCACCGGCTGGCTTAAACTCGTTTTTGGCGGGCTGATGCTGTGGGGAGGGATCCGCCTGCTATGAGTTGGTTCTGGATCGCCATTGCTTCTGTCCTCAGCGGCACGCTGGGCGCTATGGGCCTGGGTGGGGGCGGTATCCTGCTGCTGGTGCTGGTATGGGCCGGCTGGCCGCAGATGACCGCGCAGGGCATCAACCTGCTGATGATCCTCCCCGTTGGGCTGCTGGGCCTTTACTTCCACCGTAAAAACGGTCTGACCGATGGCAAAGCCGCCTGGCCTCTCCTGCTGGGCGGCCTGCCCGGCGTGCTGCTGGGGGTGCTGCTGGGCACCCGCCTGGGCGAAAATACCCTGCGCGCCTGCTTCGGGGTACTCATCCTGCTGCTGGCCGCGCGGGAACTATGGCTGGGTGTGCAGGCCATCCGCCGGGATGGCTGGCGTGTTTTATTCCGCTTTCTTTTTCGCGTCGTGCAGCGCGTGCAGGCTCAATTCCCCCGCCAGCTTGAACAGGGCGTCCGCCATGACCTGCTCCGGCGGCAGGTTTGCCTGCCGCCCTACCTTTTCATAAAAGTCATACAGAAAATCTTCCATCCGGATCGTAACCATTTTCACAGCATCCCCTCCTTATTTCCAGTATATACGATTTTTTCTTTGAGGTCAAGTGACCTCAAAGAAAAAGCTTCTTCCTGTTATCATGGTGGATAAAAGGGGGTGATCTTGTGGTAGACGCGGTGCTGATCGGTCAGATTTTACAGGAATACCGGGTCAAAAAGGGCATGTCCCAGGAGCTTCTGAGCGGTCTGGCCGGTTTGGACAGGACGCATTACAGCAAGATCGAGCGCGGCTTGCGCAGCCCCACATTGGATACGCTGTTCAAGATCGCGCAGGCGCTGGAGATCCCGCCTCACGAGATCGTCCGGACGATCGAAGGCAGAATGGACGGCGCGGACAGGTCATAAGAGTCATAATTTCACAACGGGCGGAGTAGAACCCCGCCTCTACACACATTTCTTACAGTGCGGTATAGCGCGAAACTTTCCAGCAAACCATCAAAAAAATCCTTGCCTCTCCGGGCAAGGATTTTTTGATTTCACACGCTGCCCTTCACGATCCGGTAATACGCGTTGGACGTGGCCTTGTACACCAGCGTGTACACCACCGCCAGTACCGCGAAGCTGACCAGCGCCGTGGCGATGAACAGTCCCGTGTTGTGTAGCTCAAAGAGCAGCAGCATCCGCCGGATCATGGGGAATGCGAACGCCATGTGCAGCGCCGCGCCCGCCAGCGGCAGGAAGAACACCGTCAGCAGCTGGGAATTGACGCTCCTGCGGATATCCGCCGCCGTCATGCCCACCTTCTGCATGATGGCGAAACGGGGTTGATCCTCGTATCCCTCGCATAGCTGCTTGTAGTAGATGATAAGCACCGCCGCGCAGATGAACAGCACGCTCAGCACGATGCCGATGAAGAACAGGCTGCCGTAGGTGCCGTAAAAATCATCGGCGGCTTCCGCCCGGTAGGAGCGGAAGTAGTTCCACGTAATGTCCGTGTCACCCAGCGCCTCGTCAATGGCGCGGCTCAGCGCCAGCTGCTGCTCTTGAGAAAGTCCGGTGTCAAAGGCGGCGCTCCACGTATTGCCGCTCCCCGGTTCCACAGTGCCCTTCTCCCAGACGTTCACGCCATAGGCCGCGCCCGCTTTGGTCAGAGCCTCCTGCAATTTCGGCATGTCAGCGCTGTTCTCCAGCCACACCTCCAGTGCAAACTCGTGGGGGTACGTGGCCTTTAGACTGTCCTCCGCGCCGAAGTACAGACAGGCAGAGGAGGACAGCATCACCAGCACCATGGTGGCCAGAATGCAGATGGAGGCCAGTCCCGCGCCGTTGCGCTTCATGCGGTAGGCCATAGAGGACACGGACACGAAATGCCGAGGCTGATAGTAGTAATTCCGGTTCCTTTGCAGTACCCGGCACAGCGCTACGCTTCCGGCGATGAACAGCAGATAGGTGGCCAAAATCACCAGGATCACCGCGATAAAGAACAACGCCAGCGCCTTCATCGGCTCCTGAATGGACACCGCCATAAAGTAGGCGATCCCCAGCAGCACCGCACCCAGCAGCGCCACAAACAGGTTGCCTTTAGGCGGCTTTTCGCCGCAATTCTCGCTGTGCAGCAGGGAGACGGCGCTCCCCCGCCCCACCTTTATCAGTGTGCTGACCAGCGTCAGCAGGAAGATGGCCAGATAGACCAGCGCCGTCTGCGCCACAACACTGCCCCGCACCGCAAAGGTGAATTCCATCTCCGCCTGAACGGTGGAGCGCAGGCCCATCTCCACCGCAAAGGACAACGCCACGCCCAGAATCAGTCCCGCCACCAGCGCGACGGCCGCCGTTATCAGCGTCTCGATGGCGCACAGCAGCGCGAGATGCCGCTTGCCCAGACCCAGCACGTGGTACAGGCCGAACTCCCGCTGCCGCCGCCGGATCAAAAAGGAATAGGTGTAGAACAGAAACAGCGCCGAGAACACCGCAATGACCCAGCTGCCCAGCCCCAGAATAATATGGGACGCGCCGCCGCCCTTCATGTACCGCAGCAGGTCGCTGCCGCACAGCTCGCTCATCATATAATGCGTCATCACCATGCCCACGCAGGTGAGGATATAGGGCAGGTACAGCCGCTTATTTTTCCGGATGCCGTCCCACGCCAGTCGTGCGTACAGGCTCATTGCGCATCACCGCCTGTGGTCAGCGCCGTCAGTGCGTGGGAGATCCGCTGGTAGAACTGGGTGTCGGTGTCGTTTTCCCGGCGGAGCTGGTAAAACACCTGCCCGTCCTTCAGGAACAGCACCCGTCCGGCGCGGCTGGCCGCCTTGACGGAGTGGGTCACCATCAGAATGGTCTGGCCCTCCTGATGCAGTCCGGCAAACAGATCCAGCAGCTCGTCGGTGGACTTGGAGTCCAGCGCACCGGTGGGTTCGTCGGCCAGCAGGATACGGGGATGGGTGATCATGGCGCGGGCCACGGCGGCACGCTGCTTCTGCCCGCCGGACACCTCGTAGGGGTACTTTTTCAGCAGCTCCTTGATGCCCAGCTGCTCCGCCAGCGGCAGCAGCGCACGGTGCATCTCCGGGTATTTCTTCCCCGCCAGCACCAGCGGAAGATAGATGTTATCCTCCAGCGTAAAGGTGTCCAGCAGGTTGAAATCCTGAAATACGAAGCCCAGATGATCCCGGCGAAAGGCCGCCATGTCGGCTTCTTTTCCTTTCACAATGTCTTTTCCCTCCAGCAAAACCTGACCGGAGGTGGGTTTGTCCAGCGCCGCCAGAATGTTCAAAAGGGTGGTTTTGCCGGAACCGGACTCGCCCATGACGGCGACGAATTCGCCCTCCTCCACGGCAAAGGTGACGGCGCGCAGCGCCTCCACGGACTGGCCGCCGAAGCGGGTGGTGTAGACCTTACGCAGATCGTTGACCTCCAATATATTCATAGCAGTTGCTCCTTTATGGGATTTTTATGCGTTTTAATCGGTACATTAAGGGCCTTTATGGGTACATAAACGGGGGTTATAGTGGCAAAAAGGCGCAAAAATTAGCCGCTGCCGAAGCGGCGTGAGTTGAGAGAAGGCGCGTTCTCTCTTGGCCCCCTCTGACGAGGGGGCTGTCACCGAAGGTGACTGAGGGAGAGGCCGGCGTTCCACCGCATTCCTTGTGTCCATCGTCTCTCCCTCTGTCGGAACGTTAAGAAAATATGCCGGGGGCATATTTTTAGTTCCGATCTCGGCGGCTATGCCGCCGTAGCTGACACCTCCCTCGTCAGAGGGAGGCAGGGGCCACCGCGTTTATCGTGAGAGGCATCAGGGCAGCGGGCAGCGTGAGACCCGCCGCCCACTTTTGCAGCGGGCGACCGCAAGGGTCGCCCCTACGGAATTTCTCCGCAGCTGCAATGCGCCTGCCCTTACTTTCCGGCGCAGATCTGCTGGAGATCTACGCTGCGGCTGTGGTGGATGGGCTGCCAGGCAGGGTTGTGGAACAGGGAGACAATGACGATGGGGATGTAGGTGAACATGAACACCGGGAAGGTGATGGCGTAGAAAACTTTCTTGGTGGCGGAGCAATAGATATTCTCCCACTCGGTGATGGTGGTAATAACGCCAAGGACGAACACGGTGAGATACAGGCTCAGGAAGCCTTGCAGCAGGCAGGCGGCCAGCACCGACCAGTCGCCGCCGTTCAGGCAGTTATAGACGGCAGCGCCCAGATTCACCGCGATGGACGCGCCGGACAGCACGGCGGCGGGCATGATGTTCATGGTCATATCGTAGCAGGAGAAGCTGCCCCGGAAGATGCCCCGGAACAGGGACACGCCGTATTTGCCGAACACCTGCAGGTAGCCCCGGGACCAGCGGAGACGCTGGCGGAAGGACTGGCGGAAGGTGGTGGGCTGCTCGTCATAGAGGACGGCGGTGGGGCAATAGCCCACCTTTTCGCCCCGGATGACATTGGCAATGGTGAACTGGATATCCTCGGTCAGCAGGAAGAAGTTCCAGCCGCCGCACTTTTCCAGAATCCGGCGGGAGAACAGGAAGCCCGTGCCGCTGACGGCACAGGAGCTGCCCAGACGGCACCGCGCGCCGTTGAGGTAACGGCTC